>Ga0187769_10000089_pt1 | contig 45977 bp, 38 predicted proteins | sample 0116_SJ02_MP02_1_FD_133140 | JGI IMG/M metagenome (GOLD analysis project Ga0187769, IMG submission 133140) | Tropical peat soil microbial communities from peatlands in Department of Meta, Colombia - 0116_SJ02_MP02_10_MG | ecosystem: Environmental > Terrestrial > Soil > Wetlands > Peat | place...
ACAAAGCGCGCCGTCGAGGGCATCAATTGCATCAGGCCAATCGCGCCCACGTTGGAGCGAACGTCCTCGATAAAGCGCGACTCCTGGCGAATCAGGCCGTAGATCCAGGCTGGATCTAAGGCCAGCGGCGCACTCGTGGCCGCCATCAGGTCGCGGTACGGTGTCGGATAGCGCTGCTCCATATCGACCAACCCCCGGGCGCGTTCGGAAGAAGCGATCATCCGGTCCATCGCACCGTAGCGCCGTGCAAGCTCGCCGGCCGCGTGCAGCGTCGCATCATCCATTCCGCGCAGCTCCCAGCTCCACTCGCGATTGCCTTCGTCGCGCATACCCAGCTCGTAGAGTTTGCGTGCACGCAAAAAACCAGGGCGCAAGGCCAGCTCATCGACCAGCGTCGCATCCGGCTCCTGGGCCTTGGGCGCAAGTGCCAGCGGCACTTCGAGGCGCTCGGCGGCAAGCCGACCGTAGTAGCTAAACCGATCGGCAATCGATCGCCACGCGGTGCGCGCTTCCTCGAGCTTGCCTTGCGCGGCCAAGGCTTCGGCGCCCCAGTACACCCACGTCGACTCGGCTTGCTGCTCCGGCGACATGTGCGCGATCGCCTTGCGCAGTGCCGACCAGTCCGGACCCGTTTTGGACTTGTTCTGGGCGCCAGCTTTGCCGGCAGACGCCCCGGGCAGGCTACCGGCGCCCCGACGCAAGGCTGCGCGCGCGCGCGCCTCCAGCACGTCGCTTGCGCGCACATAGTCCACGCCGACCCCGACTAGGTCGCCCCCACGTTCAAACCACTCGTGCGCCTGTGGCAACAGATTCATTTGGGCCACGCGACCAACACGGCCCCACACAATTGCGCGCTCCTCGGCACTGAGTGCCGGCTGCAGACGCTCGGCGTAATGCGCTGCGACCTCCGGGGCATCGCGCGCCAGGGCGATGATGGCCAGAACGCAAAAGGCCCGTGGCATGCGACCCATATGGGGCTCGATTCCGGCCAGCCAGACGCCGGGTTGTTCGAGCAGTCGCGTCACAGCCTCGGCGTCGGCCGCGGAAAGGCGCCGCGCGCTTTGTTCGGCGGCAGGAATCTGATTGCGTTCAACCAGTGCCTGCAAGCGCGGCCAAATCGATAAATGGCCGTCGTTGAGCAGACGCTCGGCAAGTGCCGTGCAGCCGTCGCTGCCGGGATCTGTGGAAGAGGCCAGCAGGCGACGCGCCTCGCGAGCGAACTGCTCGTGCCGATGTCCATCGTCAAGGACGTAGCGTGCTAAAAGCGTGTAGCAGCTCAGCTGCGGATCGTCCGAAACGAAGATCAGACGACCGCGTTCGGCCACAAAATTTGCAAAATCTCCTTTTGCGCCCAAAGCGGCCAGCCAGTCGGCGCGCAGTCGATCGGCCAAGACGGTGCCTGCATAGCGCGCCAAAAACGGCGGCACTAACGAGTCATCCGGCTCCTGGGCGTGCAGTCGCACAAGCGCCTGCCAGTACTCCACGTACGGCTGCAGGAGCGGATCGTGGACTTGGCCGGCAAGCGCGGAAAGCCGATCGATGTCGCCATCGGCGGCAGCCGTGCGCGCCGCCAAGAAGGCCTCGTCCGACGCGCTGGTGATGACCGGTGCGAGCACCGACGTCGGCGGCGACTTCGGCCCGCCCCAAACCGCGAGCGGAAAAAAAAGCAGCCCCGCAAGAAAGTGTTGCACCGCCCACAGCGCAATGCCCGTCGGAGACGCACGAGTGCAGCTCATTGCCCTAGGTCCGGCAAGCCAACACGGCGCCAGATTTCCAGCGTTGGCGCCGCAACGTTCATGGTGTAAAAGTGCAGACCTGGCGCACCGTGCGCGAGCAGCCGCTCGCACAGCTGCGTCACGACATCGGCGCCAAAGGCGCGGATTGACGCCCGATCATCCCCAAAACTCTCTAGTCGCCGCCGCACCCAGCGGGGTATTTCGGCGCCGCAGTTATCGGAGAAACGGGCCAGCTGGGTGAAGTTCGTGATCGGCATGATGCCCGGGACGATCGGCACCGAGCATCCCAGATGCGCCACATCATCGACAAATCGAAAATATGCATCCGCATTGTAAAAATATTGGGTTATGGCCGAATCCGCGCCGGCGCGCACCTTGCGCACGAAATTCGCCAAATCCTCGGCCGGGGAGCGCGCCTGCGGGTGAAATTCCGGGTAGGCTGCAACCTCGATTCGAAACCAATCGCCGTACTCGGCGCGAACCAACTCGACGAGGTCGGCGGCATAGCGAAACTCGCCCGAGCTGCCTGCGACCCCCGAAGGCGCATCCCCGCGCAATGCGACCAGATGGCGGATGCCTGCGTTGCGGTAGGTCTGCAGCAGCTCCCGCACCGCAGCGCGCGTACTGGCAATGCAAGAGATATGCGGCACCGCGCGCAGTCCGGCGGTGTGGATCTCCAAGGTCGTGCTCAGAGTTCCTTCCCGGGTGGAGCCGCCAGCGCCGAAGGTTACGGAGTAGTACGCCGGCGCTACGCGCGCAAGCTCAACGCGCGTAGCACGCAGCTTCTCCACCGCCTCGGGAGTGCGGGGCGGGGAAAATTCCACGCTAAAGACGCGCTCGGTTGCCATCTGGTACCCGCCCAATTCCGATGCTAGGGGCCTGTTGCCAATGCGGCCGCAAGCACAACGAGGACCTGCGCTCAGTATCGGTAGTGGTCCGGCTTGTAGGGTCCGGCTCTGTCCACACCGATGTAGCGCGCCTGGGCGTCGCTGAGCTCTGTTAGCTGGGCCGATAGCCGTCGCAACTGCAGCCGCGCCACCTTTTCGTCCAGATGCTTGGGCAACACGTACACCCCAATGGGATAGCGGCTGGTGTTGGTGAAAAGTTCGATCTGTGCCATCACCTGGTTGGCGAAAGACGAACTCATCACGTAGCTTGGATGTCCGGTTGCGCAACCCAGGTTGACCAAGCGCCCTTGCGCCAACAAGATGATGCGTTTGCCGTCCGGAAAGATCACGTGATCGACCTGCGGCTTGATATTCTCCCAACGATATTTGCGGATGCTCGCTATGTCGATCTCGTTGTCAAAGTGCCCGATATTGCACACGATCGCCTGGTGCTTCATGCGCAACATGTGGTCGTGCGTAATGACGTGGAAATTGCCGGTCGCGGTAACAAAGATGTCGGCCTTGTCGGCAGCCTGCTCCATTGTCACGACGCGAAATCCCTCCATTGCGGCCTGCAAGGCACAAATCGGGTCGATTTCGGTCACCCAAACCTGGGCCGCCAGCGCGCGCAGTGCCTGCGCCGATCCCTTTCCTACGTCACCATGGCCGCAGACGACGGCAATCTTGCCGGCGATCATCACGTCGGTCGCGCGCTTGATGCCATCGACCAAGGATTCGCGGCAGCCGTACAAGTTGTCGAATTTGCTCTTCGTGACGGAGTCGTTGACGTTGATAGCGGGAAATTTGAGTGTGCCATCCTTGGCCATCTGGTACAGACGCTTGACCCCCGTTGTCGTCTCCTCGGTGACGCCCTTGATGTGCGCCAAGCGCGTCGAATACCAGTTCGGTTGGCGCCGCAGGCGCGCCGCGATCGCCGCAAACAGTGCCGTCTCCTCCTCGCCGCTCGGGTGCGCGATGACGTCCGCATCGACTTCTGCGCGAGCGCCCAGGTGCAATAACAACGTTGCGTCCCCGCCATCGTCCAGGATCATGTTGCTAAAGCCACCGTCGTGCCAGTCGAAGATCCGATGGGTGTAATCCCAGTACTCCTCCAGTGACTCGCCTTTTTTTGCAAAGACCGCGGTGCCTGCCGCCGCAACGGCCGCTGCTGCATGGTCTTGCGTTGAGTAGATATTGCATGAGGCCCAACGCACCTGGGCGCCGAGGGCCTGCAGTGTCTCGATCAGAACGGCCGTTTGAATGGTCATATGCAGCGAACCGCTGATGCGTGCGCCGCGCAAAGGCATCTGACTGGCGTACTCGTCGCGGATCGCCACAAGACCGGGCATTTCGGTTTCGGCGATGCGAATTTCCTTGCGGCCCCAGTCGGCAAGCCCGAGGTCCGCGACCTCGTAATCCGCGGCGGGGTGGGGTTTTCGTACGGCGCTCATCTCGCGCCCTCCTTTCGATTAGGCAGGTTCGCGAGCGCCGTTACTGCCGAGCCGCCATTTGGCGGCCGGTGCTTCGAGCCTGGCACGCGACGGATAACACCAGCCGCGGTTGCAACGCTCCTCGAAGCGGTATGCGAAGTATACGGTGCCACAAACGTTGCGGCCGCTTACCTTCCTTGCTTGCCGACCCAAGAGCGGGGCGCCACTACAGACCTCAATCGGCCCGGCTTTTGCGGCGCGCACCCACCGGGCTGTTAGGCGGCCTTAAGGCCGGCAGCGTCACGCAAGATTGCGGCGCGGTCCGCGCACTCCCACGTAAATTCCGGCTCTTCTCGCCCGAAGTGCCCGTACGCCGCACTCTTGCTGTAGATCGGCCGTAACAGATCGAGCATCTGCACGATGCCCTTAGGTCGCAGGTCAAAGTGCTCTCCAACCAGCCGTGCCAGAATCTCGTCGCCGATCACGCCGGTGCCTGCGGTATCCACTGTGACATTGATCGGTTTGGAATATCCGATTGCGTAGCTCACCTGAACTTGACAGCGGCGTGCAAGCCCGGCGGCGACAATGTTTTTGGCGACATAGCGCGCCGCGTAGGCCGCGGAGCGGTCGACCTTAGAGGGATCCTTGCCGGAAAAAGCACCGCCCCCGTGCGGACAGGCGCCGCCGTAGGTGTCGACGATGATCTTGCGTCCGGTAAGACCGCAATCGCCATGCGGTCCACCGATCACGAATCGTCCCGTCGGATTGATCAGGTAGCGCGTGTTTTGTATCCAATGTTTGGGCAGCACCGGCTTGACGATCTCTTCGATCACGGCCTCGCGCAGGGTCTCGTAGCTAACGTCGGGATCGTGCTGCGTTGATAAGACTACGGTGTCAATCGAATGCGGCCGACCGTTGACGTAGCGCAGGGTCACCTGGGACTTGGCGTCCGGGCGCAGCCATGACAGCCGTCCGTCATGACGCAAGTCCGACTGGCGCTCCACAAGTCGATGCGCATAGTAGATCGCTGCGGGAAGCAGTTCGGGTGTTTCATCGCAGGCAAAACCGAACATCAGACCCTGGTCACCGGCACCTTGGTCCAGGTCCAGCCCTTTGCCCTCGTCCACGCCCTGCGCAATATCGGGACTTTGCCGGTCATAGCAAACCATAACCGCGCAGCCCTTGTAATCCATGCCAAAGTCGCTGTTGTCGTAGCCAATGCGCTTGATCACTTCACGGGCCACGCTCGGATAGTCCACCGACGCGTGTGCCGTGATTTCGCCGGCGAGCACGACCAAGCCGGTGGTCACCAGCGTTTCGGCCGCGACCCGAGCGCGCGGATCTTGTGCCAAAAGTGCGTCGAGAATGCCGTCCGAGATCTGGTCGGCCACCTTGTCCGGATGGCCTTCGGAAACCGACTCGGAGGTAAAAAGATAGTCACCCGCCATTTTCGCTCCTGGGTCATACAGCGTGCCCGGAACGCCTGCGCGGGTGACGCTTTAGCAGATAGGGCTGCCAGCCGCAATTGCGCCTGGCCCGAGCCGCCCTGCAAGTTGACCATTAAACCGGCGGCCCGTGGGCGGATTATAAGCGATCCGCACCGACCGACCTAGGCATCAATCGTAAGTACTATCTGGCTTTAGTATGGCAAATCGACGCCAGAAAACACCGCGCGCAGGGGCAAGCAGCTCATCGAGGGCCGATATGCACCGGAGAATTCGGTGATCGCCCTCGTTTTTCGAGCGCTGTCGTTGCTGCCGTTGCGCATCTTGCACGCGCTCGGCGGCGCTCTTGGCTGGGTCGTGTACTGGGCTTCGCCCGCATACCGGCGCCACTTTCGCGCCAACTTGCCGTTGAACCTCGCACACCGACAACGCGTACTGCGCCAAGCCATCGCCGAAGGCGGCAAACAGGCCATCGAACTGGCATGGGTGTGGTCGCGTCCAGGCGAACAGATCCGGGCACGCACGCACATCGAGAATGCTGAGGCGCTGCACGCCCTTCTTGCGCAAGATCGCGCGGTCCTCATGCTAACGCCTCACTTGGGCTGCTTCGAGGTGATCGCGCAAAATCACGCTTCAAGCCCCATCGGCCGGACGCGGCCCATGCTGGCGCTGTATCGCGTGCCTCGAAAAGCACTGCTTCGACCCCTTCTGGAGCAAACACGAACCAACAAGGGCCTGCTGTTAGCACCGGCCGACCTGCACGGTGTGCGCCTGATGCTGCGCGCCTTGCGCGATCGACAGATCGTGGGTCTGCTGCCAGATCAGGTGCCGAGTCGTGGCGAAGGCGTCTGGGCGCCGTTTTTTGGCCGCCCCGCATTTACCATGACACTGCCTGCACGACTTGCGCGCACTCATGAGGCGCTGGTACTGCTGCTATACGCTCAGCGCCTGCCGCGTGGCGCCGGTTATCGCATCAAATGGGAGCCGCTTAGTGAGGCGCTAACTGGCGATGCGGTGCAAGACGCCACGCGCATCAATCGGGCCATGGAACGGCTCATACTGCAATGCCCTGAACAGTACTTGTGGAGCTACAACCGCTACAAAATTCCAGCCGGCGTTTCGGCGCCGGGGGCGGCCGAGGCCAGATCGTGAATGCCGCGATCGCTCGTTTTTGGGTGGCTCTGATCCATCGGGCTGCGCGCTGGTCGACCCGAACGCGCCAGCGCGTGGCGGCGGTGGTCGGAACCTTGGCCTGGCTCGTCGTCTTGCGGCGGCGTCGCATTGCCGACGCCAATTTGCGTGCGTGCTTTCCGCACATGTCCGCTCGCGAACGCCACGCACTGATCCGCCGGCTATTTCGCCGCATGGCGCGGGGCGCACTCGACTATGGCTTGCTCTGGAACGGCAGCCGCGAGGATGTGCACAAGTTCGTGCGCATCGAAGGCTTGGAGCATCTCTTGCGCGAGGACAACCGCCCGCTCATCATGCTCGCACCGCATTTTGTTGGTCTGGACGCTGGCGGCAGCCGAATTGCAACCGAAATGAAGGCCGTCACGATCTACGCGCGCCAGTCCAACCCCGTATGGGACCGATGGCTGCAATTTGGCCGCGCACGCTTTAATGAGCCAGTGCTGATTGCCCGCCGCGGTGCGGATCTGCGGGGGGTGCTGCGGGCGATGCGTGCCGGACTGCCATTTTATTACTTGCCCGATATGGACAGCGGCGACGGCAACTCAATCTTCGTGCCGTTTTTTGGTGTTGCCGCGGCAACGCTGCCCATGGTTTCGCGCCTGGCGCGCAGTATTGACGCCAAAGTCGTGATGACCGTCACGGAGCAAACCGCCGAGGGATACGTTTTGCATGTGGAGCCGCCCTGGACCGATTTTCCCGGGGTGTCGGTGGAGCAAGACACGGTACGCATGAACCGCGAGATCGAGCGCTGGGTCCTGCGCATGCCTGACCAGTATTTGTGGACCCATCGGCGTTTTAAGTCACGCCCTGTTGGGGCACCGAGGTTGTACGAGTGAGCTCGCCGATCGGCGATAATCCGCGCATGAGACTGCGCTTTACCAAGATGCAGGGCGCGGGCAACGATTTCGTCATGCTCGATGGTGTGGGTCAACGCCTCGAGCTGGACGCTCAGCGACTGCGCCGCCTTGCCGATCGGCGCTATGGCGTCGGCGCGGACCAGATTCTGGTGGTCGAGCCCGCGCCCGACTCCAGTGCGGATTTTCGCTACCGGATCTTCAACGCTGACGGCAGCGAGGTCGAGCAATGTGGTAACGGCGCGCGATGCTTCGTGAAATACGTTCACCAGCTCGGGCTCACTCGCCAGCGTTCGATACGGGTCCTTACCGCGGGAGGGCGAATTGAGCCGTGCTTGGAGGACGACGGCACCGTAAGTGTTGACATGGGCGCACCGAACTTTGATCCGGCCGCTTGCGGTTTTGACACCAGAGGGCTGAGCGCGCATCGGCGGGGCGAAGCCTCTTTTTGGCCGCTGTCCGTTGGGCCAAGCGAAATTGCGGTGTGCACAGTCTCGATGGGCAACCCACATGCAGTCCAGCTGGTCGAGGACGTCGCGGCAGCTCCCGTCGCCTCGTTGGGTCCGGTGCTTGAGCGGGAGCAAAGATTTGCGCACGGCGTAAATGCGGGTTTTATGCAGACCGTCGATCGTTCGAACATACGCCTGCGGGTCTGGGAGCGCGGCGCAGGCGAGACCTTATCTTGCGGCACCGGAGCCTGCGCCGCCGCCGTAGTCGGGATCCGTATGGGACTGCTCGATTCACCGGTCAATGTGCACACGCGCGGAGGCTTGCTGCGCATCCAATGGGAAGGAACTCCGGATGGCCGCCGCGGCAATTCGGCAAGCCCGCGGGCACCCCAGGGGGTCAGTGGCGCGCATCGTGCTAGCGTTTGGATGAGCGGGCCGGCGGAAAAGGTTTTCGACGGTGAGATTGACTTGCCATGACGGATGAAGAGGTCGCGCGCTTTTTACAGGCCAACCCCACGTTTTTTCAGCAATACCCCGCACTGTTTACGCAGCTGCTGCTGCCCGACCCGCACCACGGCAACGCCATTTCACTGACCGAGCGTCAGGCAATGCTGCTGCGCGAGCGCGTCAAGGCACTAGAGGCGCGTTTAGCCGAGCTGCTTCGCATCGGACGCGACAATGACGCCTTGGCAAGCAACCTGGTGCAATGGACCAAGGCCTTGTTGGCCGAACCGGACCGCACTCGCATCGCGCAGCTCGCCATTGAAGAACTCAAGCGCATATTCGCGGTGCCGCTGGCCGAAATTCGCATCTGGAGCGCCCCACCGAGCGTGGGTGACACGCAAGCTGCGCGCCTGGCTTGCGGCCTGCGAGCGCCGGTGTGCGGCTCGGACATCGACCTTGCATTGATCGCAGGGTTGGCTGACTCTTGGGCCGATGCGCGCAGCGTTGCGCTCATACCGCTGCGTGGTCCCACGCCCTCCGAAGCGTTTGGCTTGATCGTGCTCGGCTCGTCGGATCCGTCACGCTTTGATTCCGCAATGGGCACCGCGCTGCTCACGCGCATCGGCGAACTTGCCAGCGCGGCGCTGGGGCCGAATCCGAACGCCGCGCCACAAGCGCCGACGGCCGCTGGCTAGTATCTCGCGGCAATGGAGGCAACGCCTACGCTGCGGTTAAGGCCAGGCAAGGAACGATCTGTTGCACGCCGCCACCCCTGGATCTACGCCAGCGCCATCGCCGGCGTCTCCGGTGCACCCGGCAGCGGTGCACTGGTGCAAGTGCAGTCCAGCGACGGGCGATTTTTGGCCTGGGCGGCCTACTCACCCGGATCCGTGATTCGGGCCCGCTGTTGGAGCTTTGAGCAGAAGGACCGCATCGATGCCCAATGGCTGGTTGCTCGAGTCGAAGCCGCCGTGTCGCGCCGGCAGCAATTGCAAGAAGTCACGAGTGCTGTGCGTTTGGTATTTGGCGAAGCCGACGCGCTGCCCGGCTTCGTTGTTGACCGTTACGAGGATTTCCTCGTGGTGCAGATCCAGGCGGCCGGAATCGAGGTCCACCGCGAAGTGTTGCTCGACGCGCTGTGCCGATGCACCGCCTGTGCAAATGTGTTTGATCGGTCCGATCCCGCGCTGCGCACGCGCGAAGGCTTGGAAGTTTGCGGCGGCGTGTTGCGGGGCGCGGCGCCACCGCAGCGCCTTTGCATCCGCGAACACGACCTTCGATACTGGGTGGACCTACGCCACGGGCACAAAACGGGTTTTTACATCGACCAAAGAGATAACCGGCGGCTTGCCGGCCAACTCGTGCAGCAATTGCCGCTGCGCAAGGGGCGCGCGGCGCGTGTCTTGAACTGCTTTTGCTATACAGGCGGCTTTAGCATCGCCGCTGCCCGCGCCGGCGCGCAGTCGGTCACTTCCGTGGATTCTTCGGCCGATGCGCTCGCGCTGGCGCGCAGCAACGCGGAACTCAACGTCCTGGGTTCGCAATCTGCGGGCGAGAAGACGCTTGGCGCCATAGCGCCCGCGAGCCTGGAATGGGTCTGTGGGGACGCCTTTGAGCAGCTCCGGAGGCTGCGTGCCGAGGGGCAGCGCTTTGATCTGATCGTGCTCGATCCGCCGAAGTTCGCGACCAACCAACACCAACTCGAGCGTGCCGCGCGCGCCTATAAGGACATTAACCTTAGCGCGCTGCGACTGCTCGAGGACGGCGGTACGCTGCTGAGCTTTTCTTGCTCAGCGGCGGTCAACGCAGATCTGTTCCAAAAAATCGTGGCTGGAGCGGTCATCGATGCCGGTGTCGATTGTTACCTGCGGGCCCGGCTTGGCGCGAGTTCGGACCACCCGACGCTAATGACGCACCCAGAAGGCGAGTATCTAAAGGGCCTGCTGCTCGAACGGGCCTGAGCCAGCATCCCTCGCTTAGGCCCCGCCACCGGCATCGCGGATCCCAGCAAGGATCTCGTGTGCGTCGTACGCCATCAGCGCGAGAAATGCAGCCAGACCGAGGTACCAAGTGGTATAGCGCCAGCGGATCGCGCGTCCTACTTCATAGTAGGCCTTGGCCTCGGGCGCGTTGGGGTCGTGGCGCCAGGCGGCGAGCAATTGCGGGCCTGCCAGCAAAGCGACGATCAACAGCAGAGGGTTGGGTCGATAAAGGAACAGTGCGACGAGAATAGGAACTCCCAAAAACCAAATTCGGGGGCCCAGAACCGCGGTAATGCGCCCGCCGTCAAACGGCGGCAGTGGGATCAAATTAAAAAGGTTCAGAATGAAGCCCGCGTAGGCGATCGCCACGAGCAATGTCGAATCGCGATCCAGGCCCAGGTAATAAACGGCCGCTGCAGCCACTGTGCCCAACAGCGGGCCGCCCAGACCGACATAAGCCTCGGTCTCGGCATCGTGGGGCCGGTCCTTAAGCTGTACCCAGGCGCCGACGAAGGGAATGAAGGTCGGCAGGCCAACGTCCAGACCGCGACGGCGCGCCGCGATGTAGTGTCCCAATTCGTGCAACAGCAGCATCAGCACGAAGCCCACGGCGTACCACCAGCCGAAAAAGACGGCGTATACAAAAACCGACAACAGCATCGTGCCGCCGGTAACAGCCAGTTTGGCGAACTTGGCGCTGGACAGCAGCAGCGTCAATAGTTTGAGCATTTTGCCTTTCGTGCCGCCCTGAGCATCGGGTGCCGGGGCAGGTGCCGGCAAAAACGATTAATTGTATCGGCACCGACCTGCGCGCCCATGGGGCTCGGCCCCGGCTGGGGATCCTACGGCAGCGCTTCGCAGGTCGGGATTTTGGTCTACACTTCGCGCCCCGTAATTTTGCGCAATCCAGCGGCCGGCCGTTGCCAGCGCCGCAGCGCGGCATGGACCCGCGCAATTTGCCCGACGAGCGAAGGTGGGTGGGCCGTGAAGACAACAAGCAAACGCGAACAAATACCCGTCACGATATTGACTGGGTTCCTAGGCGCCGGCAAGACGACCCTGCTCAACCGCATCCTGGCCGAACCGCACGGACACCGAATCGCGGTCATCGAAAACGAATTCGGACCAGCGGGGGTGGACAATGATTTGCTCGTTCACGACTCCGAGGAGCAGATCATCGAAATGAATAACGGCTGCGTCTGCTGCACCGTTCGCGGCGATTTGGTGCGGATACTGGGAGAGCTGCGGCAGAAGCGGGAGGCCGGAGACATCGACTTTGATCGCGTCATTATCGAGACCACGGGTATGGCCAATCCTGGGCCGGTAACGCAGACCTTCTTCATGGACGAGGATGTAGGGCGCAATTTCCGCATCGACGCTGTGATAACGGTCGTCGATGCCAAGCACGGACATCAGACGCTTGACCAGCAGGCGGAGGCGCAAAACCAGGTTGGCTTTGCCGACCGGATCTTACTTTCCAAAACCGACCTGGTTGACCCGGAAGAAGTGAGCTCGCTGCGCGAGCGGCTCGTGCGCATGAACCCGCGCGCTCCCATTCGTAACGTACATATGGGGCAGGTTGCGGTGAGCGAGGTACTCGATATCGGTGGCTTTAACCTCGACGCCGTGCTCGAGATCGACCCCGACTTTCTGGCGGCAGAGCATCGCGATGCGGCGCGTGCGGGCGCTGCGCAGCAGCACGCGCAAACGGCCTGCGAGCACGAGCACGACGATGCGGACGGCTGTCCGGCCTGCGGGCATGAGGATGAGCACGAGCATGGCGAGGCACACCATAATGGCCACCACCGGCATCACCATGCCCACGACGACGCGATACAGGCGTTCGTCTTCGAGTCCAACCGGCCCTTCGACGCCGGGCGCCTGGAGGACACCATGAGCGCTCTAATTCAGGTTTACGGACCGGATCTGCTTCGGTATAAAGGCGTGCTTTTTGTTCGCGGTTCCGGGCGGCGCCTGGTCTTGCAGGGTGTACACATGATGATGGGCGTAGAACCGGGCCGCAGTTGGGAGCGGCGCGACACGCCGTCGAGCAAGATGGTATTCATTGGGCGCAATCTGCCACGGGAGATTTTCCTGCAAGGTCTGGAGTCGTGCCTGATACGTTAATCGAGGCTGATAAACGCACTGCGCGCATGGCGCGTTAGATCCCGTACTGCGATGCGGTTTGCGGGACCGAAAGGTTAATCAATGGCAACAAAATCGAAAGCTTCGGCAAAGACATCCGGAGCAAAGAAGGCCGCAGGCAAGAAGGCGAGCAAGCCGACAAAGGCGGCCGCGCGCAAAAAACCCGCGAAGGTTGCTGGCAAACCTGCGGCAAAAAAGGTCGCGGTTGGGCGCACCGCCCCGGCAAAGGGCGCCAAGGCAATCAAGCCGGCCGCCAAGCCGCCGGCGCGCAAAAGCGCGGCAACTAAGACGGCAGGACCCACCAAATCGGCGGCTCTTAGCAAAGCGGCCGCCCGGCCGGCCACGGCCCCCGCGCGCGGTCCCGCCGCTGCACTGGTCGGCTCGGCGACTATGGCCACCTTGCCGCTGCCAAAACCCGCGACGCGACCGGCTCAGGTCATCAGCGCGAAAGAATTGGCTTCGGCCCACGAATACCTGCTCAGTCGCTCGGCAAGCCGCAGCGAGGCGCCAGTGTTGGTCGACGGCAAACCGCTGCTTACCGAGGAGCAGCTGCTGGCCATGCCAGATTCCGAATACATGAACGGCGAGCAGCTCGCATTCTTCCGCCATCGGCTGCAGCAGATGGAGCGTGAGCTCCTGAGCAATGCCGACGAGACGACCGAACATCTGCGTGAGACAGTCATCGTCCCCGATCCGGCAGATCGCGCCACCATCGAGGAAGAGCACGCCTTGGAATTGCGCACACGTGATCGAGAACGAAAGCTCCTGAAGAAGGTGCAAAGTTCGCTGGCGCTGATCGAGGCCGGCGAATACGGCTTTTGTGAAGAAACGGGCGACCCCATCGGCATCCCGCGGCTGCTAGCCAGGCCGACCGCGACCCTAAGCCTTGAGGCGCAGCAGCGCCGGGAGATTAAGCAAAAGCTCTTTGGCGATTAGCGGTGGCCAAGCTGGCACGCTGCCAATGCCAGCGCCAACGCACAGCGGGCGGCAGCGCAACTGCCCCCAGCGTTTACTCGGATTGCTCCGACGCGGCGACCTTATCGTGCGCCTTCGCCGTCTCCACCGGCAGGCCTTTGAAGAAATTCATCGCCTGTTGAAGTTGGAAGTCCTCGGCACTGCCAAACTCGTAGCGGTGCGCCGAAACTGGCGCGTGGGCCTCGGTCTCGGACGGGGTTTTTTCCGCCTTTTCGGTAGCGGCTTTCTCGCTCGCTGCGCCGTTGGTGTTCACCAGGTGATGCGCCAAGTCGGCTTCGCGCACGCTAAGGCCAGCGAAATTGCCCTCCGCGGTGTCATCGACCGTCAAGTCCGGAATAATTCCCTGAGCCTGTATCGAGCGCCCGCTGGGGGTAAAGTAGCGCGCGGTAGTTAACTTAATTGCGGCCGGGTTGTCCCGGTCATTGCGTATCTGAATCACACTTTGTACCGAGCCCTTGCCAAAGGTCTGTGTACCGATCAGCTTTGCGCGCTTGTGGTCCTGAAGGGCACCGGCGACGATCTCTGATGCCGAGGCGCTGGCGCCATTTACAAGGATGACCATCGGCACGGTTTTGATCTCCGGCGGCAGATGTGTCAGAGGATCATCCCCACTGCCACGCAAATAGTCCGCCGGCGCTGCCACAAAGCGACGATGCGCGTCCTCCGTGCGCCCTTCAGTGGAAACGACCAGGGCATCGCGAGGCAAAAACACGGCCGCAACACCGACGGCACCATTGAGCACGCCGCCGGGATCATTGCGCAGATCCACCACCAAACCCTTCAACGGCCCAGATTTGTAGAGCTGATTGATCTGTTTGACCAGGTCTTCGGTGGTACGGTCCTGGAACTGGGTGACACGCACAAAGCCATAGCCCGGCTCGATCACGTGCGACTTGACGGACTGTACGCGGATGATGTCGCGAATGATCTTGACTTCGACCGGCTGCGCTTCGCCCTTGCGAGCCAACGTTAGCGTAATTGGGGTCTGCGGCTTGCCTCGCATCAGCTTGATCGCGTCGGACAAGTTCATGCCGCGTGTGAACTTGTCATCGATCTTGATGATGATATCGCCGGCGCGGATGCCGGCACGCGCGGCCGGCGTGTCGTCAATTGGGGCGATCACCTTAATGGCGCCGTCCTCGGACCCGACCTCTATGCCAAGCCCCCCGAATTCGCCCTGGGTCCCGATTTGCAGGTCGCGATATGCATCCCCATCGAGAAACGCCGAGTGCGGATCCAGGCCCGACAACATACCCGAGATCGCCTCCTGCAAGAGCTTTTTGTCTTCAACCGGTTCGACGTAGTTCGCCTTAATCGCGCCGAACACGTCCGTGAATTCACGCAGCTCCTCAATCGGAATCGCTCGGCTATCGCGAAAGGCGTACGCAGTGACCCCATAGCTGATCGATACGCCAGCAATCAAACCGATGCCGATTAAACCCCAACTGCGCAAGCGCCCGCTCATTGAACCTCCAACCACAACGTCCCGTAATGCTCTTCAGCCGGCATCGAAAGCTGCGCAAACTTACCGCGCAACCGCCCAGGCAAGCGGGTCGAAAGGACGACCCTGGAAACGCATTTCGAAGTATAGGCCCGATTGGGCGCTGCCCCCGGTATTGCCGACGGACGCAATAACCTCTCCGGCATCGACCGCATCGCCTACCCCATGCAGTAAGGACTCATTGTCGGCGTAAACCGACAAAAAACCCTCACCGTGGTCCAAAATCATCAAATTCCCGAAGCCTCGTAGCCAATCGGCAAAAACGACCCTTCCGGCAGCCACGGCGTGTACCGGACTGCCAGTATCGGCGCGGATAAAAAGACCCTTCCAGGACGGTGCTCCGGCCTGTGGCTGGCCGTCCTCGCCCAGGCGAGGGGCGCCATAGCGCGAGGAAATCTGCCCCTGAACGGGCAACAGAAGTTTGCCCCGCAGCCGCGCAAAGCGCGTCGTCGACGGCGGTTCAAACTGATCCGCCTCATGTCGGGACGTTGCCTGCTGCTCCGGACTGCCGGCCCGAGCTTCTGCGGGGGCCTTGGGTCGGGTTGCGGCGGCGCGGCGTCGGGCCTGATCGGCCAAGACCTTGCCAATTTGGTCAATCAGAGTGCTCAGGCGCGCATCATCTCGCTCCAGATTGGCCACAGACCGGCGTTGCAATGCGATTTCATGCGCCAAGCGCGCCAGGGTGGAGCGCCGCGAGGCCTCTTGCTGCAGCAGCTGGGTTCGGCTTGAGCGCTCTTCGGCAAGGATTTTTTCCAATTCGGCGCTGCGCTGCACGTTTTCGGATTTCAGCCCTGCCAGCTCGGTGCGCTGGTCATGGAGCTCTCCGATGCGATGCATGCGGACGCGTACGACCGAATCTAGGTAGGCGTCATCGCGGCCGTCTTGCTCGCTTTGGGCCGGATCGACCAGATCCTGAAGCTCCCAGTGGTGCAAAAGAACAACTTCGCTGCGCAACGCTAAGCCCAGCGCCGATGCGTGGCTGCTTTGGGCCTCGGCCGCCTCACGCTCGCGTGCCTGCAACTCGGCAATTCGCGCCTCGACTTGACGACGCGAAGCGGCCAAGTGCTGCAGATGCCGGTTAGAGGCCGAGATGGCCGATTCGGACGCGGCCAGCGCGTCGGCAGCCTCCGAGTGCGCCGTTTCCGTAGAAGCCAAGGACTTTTTGAGCTGCGCAAGCTTGGCCTTGAGTTCGCGCTGTTCGGCTTGCAGCTCGCGCTGGCGTCGCGTGGAGACGGCGAGCGCGGCCGCCTGGCTTGCCGAGCCTTGGGCGCGGGATCGCACGGGCGAAGTCCTGGACTCGTCGTGCGCAGCTTGACCCGCCGAGCTTTTGGCGGCGCTTGCCGAGGGCTCCTGGCTGTAGGCGAGCGAAGTTGCAAACAGGACACCGAACGCGGCGCTAGTCAGACAACGCCGCAGCCTGCACCAGCCGGCGCGCGCGCGGCGGCTAGCTCGCGGCCCGCATGGATTCAACGAGCCGCTGCCCGCCCTTGCGCGGCAACCGCCGCCGTTGCACGGGCAATTTCGTCCGGGTCACCAAGGTAATAGTGGCGTAATGGTCGTAAGGTTTCGTCAAACTCGTACACCAGCGGCTGCCCGGTAGGGATGTTCAATTCCACGATTGCCTCGTCGGAAATGCCATCCAGGTGTTTGATCAACGCGCGCAGCGAATTGCCGTGAGCAACCACAATTGCACGGCGTCCGCGCACTAATGCAGGAGCGATCGAATCGTTCCAGAAAGGAATCACGCGCGCCACTGTGTCCTTCAGACATTCGGTCAACGGAATCTGCTCCGGCTTCAGATTGTGGTAGCGCGGATCATTGCCGGGCCAACGCGGATCGTCCTTTTGCAGCGGCTCCGGAGCAATTGCGTAAGAGCGGCGCCAAAGCAGCACTTGGTGCTCACCAAATCGCGCCGCGGTTTGCGCCTTATCCAAGCCCTGTAGCGCCCCATAGTGGCGCTCGTTAAGCCGCCAGCTGTGCACGACGGGAATCCACATCTGGTCAAGCGCGTCTTGCGTGAGCCACAAGGTGCGAATGGCTCGGCGCAAAACCGACGTGTACGCCAAGTCAAAGGTAAAGCCGGCGCGCAGCAAAAGTTCCCCGGCGGCGCGCGCCTCGGCGCAGCCGGTCTCCGTCAGGTCAACGTCGGTCCATCCTGTAAACCGATTTTCCCGATTCCACAGGCTCTCGCCATGGCGCAATAGCACAAGTTTGTGAATAGTCATCGACACTTCCCGCTCATTTCGACAACCCTACGCTATGCAGGCATCTGGATCCAAGCGAGGGGTATTGCCCGCCATTCTATAATCCGTCTGCTGGCACGTCGGAGCGCAAGCGGCGCGTTGCCCCACGGGCGCAGTCTCGGGGCGGTTGCCGACCTGCCCAGCCGGTCCCGACGCAAGATGAAATTCATAATTGACAATATCCTACTTATCGCCGTTGCCCTCGTTAGCGGTGGCTTACTACTTTGGCCGGTATTGCGCGCGCGCGCCGGTGGACCGAGCCTTGGCACGCTGGCGGCAACGCAGTTGATGAATTCGCGCGAAGTGCAGATTGTGGACGTGCGAGCCGCCACCGAATTTGGGGGCGGATCGCTTCCCAACGCCAAAAACCTGCCGTTGCCCGAAGTGGCGAAAAGGGCCGGCGAGCTGCGCAAAGATCGGCCCGTGCTCGTGGTCTGCGACCTGGGGCGCCGGGCCTCGCTGGCCGCGGTAAAACTGCGATCGGCCGGCATCAGCGAGGTCTACATCCTTGCCGGCGGCTTGCAGGCATGGCGCGCCGCGGGACTGCCTTTGGCCAAGTAGGGAGCGCAGAAGTATGAGTGCGAAGGTCCGCATGTACAGCAGCGGCTTTTGCGCGTTTTGCCGGCGTGCCGAGGCCCTGCTGGCGGCGCGCGGCGCAAAGGATATCGAGACCTTGCGCGTAGATTTGGATCCGAAGCTGCTTGCGGAGATGGTGCGTATCACTGGGCGACGCACGGTCCCACAGATTTTTATCAATGAGCGCCACGTCGGTGGCTATGACGATCTGGTGGCGATCGACCGCGATGGTGGCCTAGCTATGCTGCTTACAAAATAGGGGCACGCCTGCTTCTGCGGCGCGGGAGCATGTTTTTTTGATCTGTACTATCTCAACTACTTCTGCGCGCCGCGCCGGAGTCCACCAGTGTGCCGAGGCAAACCATGACGAGCGAAACAAACAGCGACAAACAAAGCGCGGCGTCGGCCGCATCGGGAACCCCGATCTTCCAGTTGCAGCGCGTGTATCTGAAGGACGCGTCGCTGGAGATGCCGCATGCACCGCAGATTTTTCTCGAACAGGGCTCGCCGCAAATCGAAGTCCAACTCGATGTGAGTCACGAAAGCGTTGTCGAGGGGGTCATCGAAGTCGTGGTTCGAGTCACCGTTACGGCGCGAATGAGCGAGAAGGTGCTGTTTCTCGTCGAAGCCAAACAGGCGGGGATTTTTGAAATGCGCGGAATTCCGGAGCAGCAGCTTGCGGCCGTACTGGGCATTGTCTGTCCGGGCATCATTTATCCGTATTTGCGAGCCAACATTGCCGATCTGCTAACCCGCACGGGTCTACCGCCTATCCATCTGGCCGAGATCAACTTCGAGGCGCTATATCAGCAAAAGGCCGGTAAGAGCGCCGCGGCCGCGCCAAGCCTGATCATTCCTCCCTCCTCGCAGACTCGTCAGTAACGGGCAAGTCCAGCGAGCTGATCAACGGACCCGATCCCTCGTGCGCGTTGCCATCCTTGGGGCCGGTGCTTGGGGTACGGCGCTCGCCTGCACGCTTTGCGCTCGACACCCGACCGTGCTTTGGGCGCGCGGCCAAGAGCAAGCCGAGCACATGCAGACTACCCGTCGAAACGATCGGTATCTGCCGCAGTGCGAACTAGGCCAGGCGCTGCGTGTCACGTCGAATCTGGACCTTGCGCTGGAACACGCAGCCGACGGCCTGCTGTTTCTGGCCGTGCCTATCGCCTCCTTGCGCGCCCTGGTGCGGCAAATGCATCAGCGTTCCTTTGCCGGTCCTTGTATCTGGCTGTGCAAGGGTTTGGAGCCCGACACCGGCATGCTGGCGCATCAGATCATTGCGGGCGAACTGCCGCGCAACGCCGCGGGACCGCTGTCTGGTCCTAGCTTCGCGGAGGAAGTAGCCCAAGGGTTGCCGACCGCGTTAGTAGTTGCTGGCAGCAAGGAACTGTGTGAACGGGTTACCGCGACGGTACACGGTGGAAATTTGCGCATCTACACCACCGACGATGTTGTGGGTGTCGAAGTTGGCGGCGCTGTCAAAAACGTTATGGCAATTGCTACCGGCATTGCCGATGCCTTGCACCTGGGGCACAACGCACGAGCGGCACTTATCACGCGCGGCCTAACCGAAACAAGTCGCTTTGGCCAGGCGCTGGGCGCGAGAGCGGAAACCTTTACCGGCTTGACAGGTCTTGGCGATCTAATCCTCACGGCTACGGGCGATCCTTCGCGTAATCGGCGTATCGGTTTGGCCCTGGGTAACGGAATCGCTTTGGCCGATGCGGTTGCGAGGCTGGGACACGTCGCCGAGGGAGTCTGGTCGGCACCAGCCATTGTTGCGCGGGCACGCGCCTTGCGAATCGAGATGCCCATTAGTGAGGCCGTGTGTGCGGTACTGGACGGGCGGACCAGCCCACGCGATGCCGTCGAGCAGCTGCTCTCGCGCGACCCCCGGGCCGAGGTAAGCTAGATTAGCGGCGGCCCGCGCAGCTGGGGTGATCATCTCGGGGCCAATCGGAACTCGAAGGTGAAACGATCTCGCATCTTTGTCGCGGGCGCCCTCTTGGCCGGCATCGCGGCACTGGCCGTCTGGCTGTACTACTGGGCTCCTTCCCACAACGTGGCGCTGCCCGCCGGGCAGTCGCTAGACGTCGCCCAGCTAGAGGAGCTCGCTCCATTGCCGGCATTTTCCTTGGAGCGGGTCGGTCCTGCATTTACGCCAGCCGATCTGCGCGGGCGATGGTCCTATCTGTACTTTGGCTACACCAACTGCCCGGATGCCTGTCCCGCCACTTTGGGCCTGTTAAGTCATGTGCAAGAGTTGCTACAAGCACAGGGACTTGCGCCACCGCGCATCGTCTTCATTTCTCTGGACCCGCGGCGCGATACTGCGAAGTTGCTCGGTCGGTACACCGCGGCGTTTGGCGCCGATACGATCGGGGCTACTGGCAGCGACGCCGCGCTGCAAGGGTTGGTCAGTTTTTTCGGCATTACTTTCGAGCGCAAGGACCAGGCCGACAAGGCCAATTACACGATCGACCACACGACGAACTTTTTTCTCGTGACGCCCGACGGGCGCTGGCTCGCGACCTTCGCCCCGGCCGAGGATGCCGAGGCCGTTGCGGCCGACACCGCCAAACTCGTGCGTATCCCCTTGCCCTAGTTCTTTGGCGGCTTTGCCTGGCTCACCCGGCCTGGCGTGCGAGTGCTCGCGTTTGCCAACGTGCGCCGCGCGATCCTGCCAAGGACGCGCGCCTTTTGCTTCAAAGAGAACCGTCGGAAATTCGTGCTGACCGTTCCTTGGGTAAAAGCCGTCATCTTTGAGTAGTCGATGGCGATTGGAACGATCACCGGGCGACCTTGCGCCGCAAGGCGAAGCGCCTCGGATATTGCGGCGCTGCTTTGCGCGTCGCTGCCGATCGGCACCCACGCCGCGCCGGTAGCTGCCGCCAACGCCTGGTGGTCGATTTCGCCGACCTTTGTGCAGGGCGCGCGCCGGTACAGCAGGCGCTGCGCCTGCGCGATTTGCGCTGATTCGCCATCGTGAAAGACGAAGTAGATAACGCCCAGCTGCAGACGCACCGCGGTGACAATCTCCATGCAGGTCATCAGAAAGCCTGCGTCGCCCACGATTGCGATCGTGCGCCGATCCGGATGCACGAGCTGCGCCCCGATGGCTGCCGGAACGGCATATCCCATGGCGTTAAAGTCGGTCGGCACGAGGAGCTTGCCCCCCGTGTAAATGGGCAGCAGTTCGGCGGTGAGGTACGTGTGGTTGCCGTCGTCGACCACGACAACGGCGTTATCGGGCAGCCGGCTGCGCAGTTCGCCGAAGAACCGCGCCGGATTGACCCGTCCTGCGCTATCGTGAGCGAGCCACAGCGCCTGGTATCGCGCTTTGTCGGCCGCAATCTGCGCCGCAACGGCCCGTGCGCGCGCCCCAGCGTCTTGCGGCGGACGCGAATCGATTTGCCGCAGCAATGACTGCGCGATCAAGTTGGCGTCGCCGGCGATCGTCACGGCAGCTGGGTAGTTGGCATCGAACACCGCCGGGTTGATGTCCACATGAATCAGCTGCGCGGGCACACGCACGCCGTAGCTGCCCGTTGCGATTTCCGCAAAACGGGTACCGACTGCGAGCAGACAGTCGCAATTGGCAAAAGCGTTGCGCGCCGCGGGCACAGCAGAGCGGCCAAAGCTAAAGCCGGCATGCAAGCGATGGTCGTGCGAAAAACTTGCAAGTCCCTGCAATGTAGTGGCCACCGGCGCGCCGAGGCGCTCGGCGATCTGCGCGAGCGCGACCGCCGCTTCGCGCCCGCCCCAGCCAACGAATATGCCGGGATGATGTGCGGCGCTGAGCATCTCGACCGCGCGCGCGATCGCTTCGGGCTGGGCAAGCCACGATGGTGCCGGTGCGATCCAACTTGGCAAAGTCCCGACTTCGCCCGAAAACAGCAGCACGTCCAGGGGCAGTTCCACCAGGACGGGTCCTGGTTCGCCGCTTAGTGCCAGGCGTGCAGCTTCAAAAATCGTGGGCACGACGTCTTGCGTGCGCAAGACGCGGTACGCCGCCTTGGTCAATTCTTTGGCTAACGCGAGCTGATCGACGTCGTGGAGCTGATAGCGCCGCGGCATATCGCGCCGAATGCCGCCGGTGAGCACGATCATCGGTATGCCGGCCAGCTTTGCTTCGCCAATTCCCGAAGCGGCATGCGTCAACCCGGCTGCGGGAACCAGCGCGAGCGCTCCCACGGTGGCTCCGTCGGCGACGCGACTGACCGCATCGGCGGCAAATGCGCCGCACAGCTCGTGCGTCACCAGCACAGGGGTTATCGATTCGGATTCGTTCAGTTCGTCATAGAGCTCGGTAATGTGGACGCCTGGAATGCCAAAAGTCCAACGCACGCCAATTTGTTCGAGCGCGTAACGAGCGAGCCAAGCGCCGGTCTTGCTCATCGTCTCACCGTAGCGCAACGCCCGGCGCGTGCCGCAAAATGCCGCCCGCCGCGCGGCGTGCCGAGTAAATGCAGCCGCCCAAGAAAGTGCCTTCCAGGGCCCGCTTGCCGTTCATGCCCCCACCGCCAAATCCCGCGGCCTCGCCGGCCACAAACAGTCCCGCAATCGGCTCTGCGCACGCATCGAGCGCACGCCCGTCCAAATCGGAGCTGATTCCACCAAGGGATTTGCGGCTGATAATGCGCTCGCATATCGCGATCAGCGGACCGGCACTGGGCTCCAGTATTGGACCCGGGCGCGCGGTGCGCCACCGATCCGTCCTGCATCGTCGCGCTTGGCGTATGTTTTCCCACTGCAGATCGTCCTTGTCTGCCGGTCGGGTACGAGCCGCCTCAAACGCCTGCAGGGCCTCTTCGACCCATTGCAATTGCACCGGCTCCGTCGATGTCCCGGGGCTGGCAGCCAGCAGCGCGTTCATGCGCAGCACGAGCTCGGGCAACGTATCGGCCTGGACCCAGTCCTGGCAACGCTGCGACATGGTCTTGAGCAGCCACCGATTGCCAAACACGACGTCGCGCAGCAGCGCCAGCCTTCGCCGCTCGCGAATTGTCGGATTGAACTCCGCACCCGATATCGCAAGCTCGCGCAGCGCGATGCGGCGGTTTAGGATCTGCCATGATAGGCCGCCGCCAGAGGCGATGCGAGCGACGAGTTCGCTCGTGTCCAAGCCAGCAAGTAGTGGCGGCTCGAAACGATGTCCTTGTGCATCGAGCCACAGCGCACTGCGCGCTGGCACCAGCGATAAACCATGGTCGGGATGACGAGCGCTCCAGTGCCGTACCCCAGCGGCATAGTTCCACATGCGCTGCATATTCGTTATGTGCGCACCCACCGCCCTGCAGGCCTCTAACAGCCGCCCATCGCCGAAACGATGCCCGCCGTTCAGTAACTGCCGTGGCGCGGGGCCGCATTCGGATGGCCAAAGACGTCGCACAAGTGCCAGGTCACCCCCGATGCCACCCGAGGCGATCAGCACCGCCGATCCATGCAGCTCGAAGCGATCACCAGAGCTTTCGAGTGCACCGGCCACTCCCCGAATGCGGCCGTTTTCAACCAAAAGGCGCTCGACTCGATGGCCAAAGCGCAGATCTAGCCAACTGGCATGCGCCTTTAGCCGCGCGATCAGGCGCAGCGTCAGTTCCGCTCCCGTGCCCCAAACTATGTGCCAGCGCGCGACGCTGTTTCCGCGCCGCTCGGGCCACAACGGCACGGGCAAAAAGCGCACCCCGTTGCTCGCCAACCAATCGAAGACTTCGTGCCGACACTCATGCACGTAGGCCTGGGCCCAGCGAAACGGCCAGCCGTCCTCGGGCCCGAGCTCGCCAAAGCGCTGCCAGTCCGCCAGAGCGAGCGCCGGGCTATCGCCAATGCCGTTGCGCCGCTGTATCGGCGTGTCCACAGCAAAAATGCCACCGAAGCTCTCGCGTGCCTGGCCGCCAAAATTGCTCTCCAGGTCGCGGTCGAGCAAGAGCACTGGATGCCGGTTTCGCGCAAGCTCCAGGGCCGCGACGATTCCGGCGATGCCGCCACCGACGATTATTACGCTCGCATCAGCAAAACGGTTGCTCATAGGCATGCGTTGTGCGTCCAACAGATCCAGGCTCTGGCACTGGGCCGCTTGCGGCGCCATCGCGGCAACGCAAATTGCGTGCGCAACGAGTTGCGATGTTTCTCACCGGGCCGATGTAGCCCGCATCCAGGCTCGCGCAGCTAACGTCGGCCGCGGGCCAGTGGCCTGCGACCCGGTCACGATTGCCCCGAGCCTGGTGTGCAAAAGTCGTTTTGGCGCCAAGCTTCATAGACCACAACAGCAACGGCATTGGATAGATTCAAGCTGCGGTTGCCCGATCGCATCGGCAATCGGAGCCAATGGTCCGGGGCGATACTTTGCAGCAGCACCTCGGGCAAACCCCGTGTTTCCGAGCCAAACACGAGCCAATCGCCGGGACGAAAAGCGACGTTGGCGTAACAGCGCGAGGCGCGCGTAGTAAAGGCAAAGACGCGCACGGGATCGGGGTGCTGCGTCTGCTGCCATTGCGCGAGGTTCGCGTGCACGCGCACCGATGCTATCTCATGATAGTCAAGGCCGGCCCGGCGCATTTTGGCATGATCAATCGGAAAGCCCAGCGGCCCAACCAGGTGCAGCTGCGCTCCCGTATTCGCGCACAGGCGAATTACGTTGCCCGTATTGGGTGGAATCTGCGGCTCGATCAAAACGACATGGAACATGGTGTCGCGATTATCGCGTGGCCCGCCTCATCGGCGCTGCGGCACGCTTCGGTGTGTTGCCTTGCCAAATTCTGATGGCGCAACAGTTCGCTTCTGCCGGCATCGTTCGCGCGGCATATACTGCGCCTCCCTGGTCTTTGCATTCCCGCTAATCGCAGGCGTGATCCCAGCGCGCGTCGACGCGAACATCCAGACCGTGCGGCAGCAATTTCAGATGCGGGCCGCGCGCTTTGCCGCACACGATGCCATCGTGCGCGAGGTCGCATCGCGTTTGTTTGAGCGGCTTGCCTACATGCGTCAGCCGGCGACCCGCGTCGTGGACTTGGGCTGCGGCCGCGGCGCGTGCCGTGACATGTTGCAACGACACTTTGCTTCAGCGCAATGGCTGGGGATCGATTTATCAGAGGCGATGCTCGGCGCCCGCGGGCGCGCGCGCATTTGGAGCGAGTTGCTCGGGCGTTGGCCCTGGCGAAGCCATGCCGCCGCCCGAATCTGCGCCAGCGGCGAGCATTTGCCGTTAGCGGACGGCGCGGTCGACGTGGTGTTCTCCAATCTGATGCTGCACTGGCACCCGCAACCGCACCTGGTCATCGCCGAAATCGCGCGTGTGTTGCGCACCGGTGGATTGGTCTTGTTTAGCAGTTATGGCCCGGATACGTGCAAGGAGCTGCGTGCGGCCTGTCAAAGCACGCTGGCCGCGGCACGGCCGATGCCCTTCGTCGACATGCACGATTTGGGGGACATGCTGATTGCGGCAGGCTTTGAGACGCCTGTGATGGAAGCCGAAATTGTGCGCCTGAGTTTTGGCGAGCCCCGCAAGTTGCTGGAAGAGGTGCGCGCCCTGGGGGGCAATCCTCGCTCGGATCGCTCGCCCGCATTGGTTTCGGGTGTCCGTGCGCGCGCGCTGCTCGCTGCGCTGCAGGCCCAAGCCGATGAACAAGGGCACATACACCTGAGCTTTGAAATCGTGATAGGCCACGGTTGGAAACGCGCATTGCGCTCCGCGACCGAGCGCATCGTTGCGCCGCCCCGACGCCTGCGAAAGTAAAGAAACTGCTGCCTCAGGTACGATGGATTTTCAGACGACGCCCCTCGCCGTCGACTTCTTCGAGCACTACATCGAACTTCCACAGCTGCTTGATATAGCCGAGTATGGTCTCGGCGCTGTGCGTTTCGAGCATGCGGCCGTTTTCCACGCGATGTTGCAGCAGCAGCGCCCGTTCCGCGTCATCGTTGGCGCGCGCAACCACAATGGTCGGCAGATACGCCTCGCTGCGATACTGCGCAGCCAGGGTCTGGCGAACCTTCGTATAGCCGGCCTCATTGTGGATTGCCCGTACCAGGTAGTGCTCGCGATCCTCTTCGCCGTCGTGCATCATAAACAGTCGCATATCGCGCATGACCTTCGGCGATAAATACTGCTCGATCAAGCTGTCATCCTTGAAGTTGCTCATCGCAAACTGGATGGCTTCCTGCCAGCTAGATCCGGCCAGACTCGGGAACCATTGGCGGTCTTCGTCCGTCGGTTCCTCGCAGATCCGTCGAATATCGCGGAAGATCGAAAAACCGAGCGCGTACGGGTTCATTCCGTTGAAGCTGCGCGAGTCAAATGCGGGTTGTGCTACCACATCGCCGTGGTTGCTCAGCCATTCGAGCATGAAGCCGTCGTCGACTTCGCCTGCGTCGTACAGTTCGTTAAGCAGCGTGTAATGCCAAAACGTCGCCGCCCCCTCGTTGGCGACCTTAGTCAGGCGCTGCGGATAAAAGTACTGGGACACCTTGCGCACAATTCGTACCAGCTCGCGCTGCCAGGCATGGAGCTTGGGCGCGTGCTTTTCGATGAAATACAGCAAGTTTTCCTGCGGGTCGAATGTCGTCGCCGCTTCCGTACCGGAGCCAGCACCATCGTTAAGGTGCAAATGGGCAAAATTCGGGTTGTAATGACGCTCGGCAAAGCGCAAGCGCTCGTTTAGGCGCGCCCGCTCCCGTTTAACGGAAAGCCGTGCCGGCCGCCGATAGCGGTCCACGCCATACGGCGCAAGCGCATGGCAGCAATCCAAGATGGCCTCGACTTCCCGCCAGCCATGCTGCTCCTCGCATTCTTGGACGAAGGAGCGTGCAAACTGCAGGTAATCGAGTATGGCGTCGGCCTGAGTGAACTGGCGAAACAGGTAGTTGCTCTTGAAAAACGCGTTGTGACCGTAGCCAGCGTGCGCCATCACAAGAACCTGCAGCGCCAGGGTATTGGTCTCCATGAGGTAGGCGATGGCCGGATTGGTATTGATGACAATTTCGTAGGCCAGGCCCGTCATGCCTTTGCGATAGCCGTGCTCCTGGGAGAGCAACTGCTTGCCAAAACTCCAGTGCGCATAATGGATCGGCATGCCCACCGTCGAACAAAGGTCGAGCATCTGATTGGCAGTTATGAGCTCATATTGGATCGGATACGTATCCAGGCCAAGCTTGGCGGCATGGGCCGCGATCGCGCGGTCGAACTTCTCCAGCGTGCCCAGCGTCCATTCGGTCCCCGTCGCGATCGGTTCGGCGCGCCGCACGAGTCCCGGGCGCGGCATCGGCACCGTCGGTTTGGTCAAAAGCTTGGGCCAGGGGCGCTGCTTGGCGCTGTCGCTGTCGCTATCGGTCGCTGCCATCACGCCGCCTGCTTGCGCGCGAAAAGTTCGCGAAATACCGGCCATATATCGCTGCGATCGTGCACCGCGCGTCGGGCGAAAGCTGGTCCTTCGATCGCATCGTAGCTTTGCCACAGATCCGAGGCGCGGTTAAACCATCCACTTGAGCTGGGAATGTCGATATAGGCGAAGTAGCGCACCAACGGCAGCAACTCCTGGCTCACGAACGCCGCGCTCTTGTGTCCGTCTTCGGTCGTGCAATCGCCGTCGGAGGCTTGCGCGATATACACGTTCCAGTCCGGCCCCGCGAAGCGCGTTCGGATGATCCGCAGCGCCAGTTCCAGAGCCGGGTAAACGAGTGTTCCACCGGTTTGCGGATCGTTGAAAAATCGTTCCTCGTCGACCTCTTCGGCGGTTTCGGTGTGGCGCACGAACACCACTTCGACGTGACCGTACTTGCGCTCGAGGAAAAGGTATAAGAGGGCAAAAAACCGCTTGGCCAGATCCTTCTTGCGTTCGTCCATCGATCCGGAAACGTCCATCAGGCAAAGCATAACCGCGCGCGTTGCCGGCGCTGCCGTTGGAACCCGCGCGCGGTAGCGCCGATCAACGTCCTCAAGGAAGGGTAGCGCCTCGCGCCGAGCGCGCAGCCGCTCGATCTCCTCAAGTAGCGCCGCCTGCTCTTGGCCCTCCGCGTCCTCGATTTCACGCTCGAGCTCTTCGATGTTCTCGGCGATGGCCCCACGCAACGCGATGCGCCGCGCAATTCCCATGCGCACCGTCATGCTAGGCAGCAAATTCGATGGCAGGCCCTCGCGGCTGTATCCGCCGCGACGCATCCGCTCCATAGACATTTCACCAAACCGCGTACGCTCCAGGTTGGGTAATTCCAGATCGTCAAAAAACAGCGACAGGAATTCCTCGCGCGATAGCACGAAAGCGAACGAATCGCTGCCTTCGCCAGATCCGGCCTCCTCTCCGTCGGCCCCGCTTTCACCACCACCGCGCGGGCGCGAAATGCTGTCGCCGGGAAGGTATTCGCGATTGCCGGGAAGGATGAAGTCGCGGCTGCCGGTTTCTTCGTCGTGCCTCAGGCGGGGCTCGGCCAGTCCGCGCCCGGGAATCGAAATGCGGCCCCCGCGGCCGACGTCGGTGATCGAGCGTTTGCCAAACTCTTCATCCGCGGCACGCTTGATGTCGTCCTTGAACCGCCGGATAAAGCGCTCGCGATTTACTGCTCCTCGCCCGGGCGGGTCGCCACGGCGATCAACAATGCGCAGCAGTCCCGCCGTCACCGGAGGCTGCGCGCCACCGCGCGCGTCGCTTTCGTCCTTCACCGTTGGCATCTCGATTCCCTGATCTGCGCGATTCCGGCGCTTGCGACCCATTGGCCGCTATGGACTACGATTGCGCGCTCTTTTTGTAATGCAAGTACCAATCAACCAACCGCCGCACCTGCTTTTCGGTGTAGCCACGCGCCCCCAAGCGATTGACGAAGGAACGATGGCGCTCGTCCAATTCCACTGACCCTTTTGCTTCGAACGAGATGACAGGCAAAATGTCCTCGGTCTTGCTGAACATGCGCTTTTCGATCACCACGCGCAGCTTCTCATAGCTTGTCCACGCCGGGTTGCGCCCGTTGGCACGCGCTCGCAGCACAAAATTGACCACTTCGTTGCGAAAGTCCTTCGGATTGGATATACCGGCCGGCTTTTCGATCTTTTCGAGCTCGGAATTGAGTGCATCGCGCGAGTACTGCATGCCGGTTTCTTGATCACGCCAGTCTTCGTCGAGCAACCACTTGTCCGCATAGGTCACATAGCGGTCAAACAAGTTCTGGCCGTATTCCGAATACGCGTCCAGATAGCTCATCTGCAGTTCCTTCTCGAGGAACTCGGCAAAGCGCGGCACGACCCATTCCTTGATATGCGAGCGCAACCGCCGCTTGTACTCCTCTGGCAGATCCTCCTTGTTCAGGCGTTCTTCGAGCACGACGAGAAGATTCACCGGATCGGCAGCGATCTCGCTCGGATCGCGGTTAAACGCTGCCGAAATTGTCTTGAAAGCCCAGCGTGTCGATAGCCCGGAGAAACCCTCGCCGGCGCCCGCATCGTCGCGGTACTCCTTCACGCTCTTGGCGCGCGGGTCCAGGTCCTTGAGATTTTCGCCGTTGTACGACCGCAGCTTCGAGAACACGGAGGAGTTTTCCGGCACCACAAGGCGCGAGAGCACCGTAAATTCGGCAAGCGTGCGAAGTGTTTGCGGTGCGCACGGTGCGTTTGCCAAGGTCGAAGCCTTGAGCATCTTTTCATAGATGCGGATTTCCTCGTCAATACGCAGACAGTACGGAACCTTAACCAGGTACACCCGATCGATGAACGCTTCGTTGTCCTTGTTGTTGCGGAACTTCAGCCATTCGGCCTCGTTGCTGTGCGCCATGATGAAGCCGTTAAACGGCATGGCGGGCAGCGCTTCGGTCCCCTTGAAATTGCCTTCCTGCGTCGCCGTCAAGATCGGATTGAGCACTTTCAGGGGCGCCTTGAACATCTCGACGAACTCGACGCCACGCGCCGAGCCCAGGCACAAGGCTCCGGAGTAGCTATAGGCATCGGGGTCATCTTGCGCATAGCGCTCAAGCATGCGCAGGTCGATCTTGCCCACGAGCGTGGAGATGTCCTGGGTGTTCTCGTCGCCGGGTTCGGTCTTTACGATACCCACTTGATTGAGCACGGACGGGATGACACGAACGACGTGAAACTGGGAAATGTCACCGGAGTATTCGCGCAAGCGCTTTAGCGCCCAAGGACTTGCGATGCCGGTAAGTGCACGTCGCGGAATGCCGTAGCGATCCTCCAGCAGCGGACCGAACTTTTCGCGGTCAAGCAGACACAGAGGGTTTTCTAACAGCGGCGAGACGCGACCGCTCTTGGGGTCCTTTAACGCATAGATCGGGTACACCTCCGCGAGCTTCTTGATCTTCTCCGCAAGCGAAGATTTCCCGCCGCCGACGGGCCCAAGCAGATACAACACCTGCTTGCGCTCTTCTAGCCCCTGCGCTGCGTGTAGGAAGTACGCATACAACTGCATGAGCGTATCTTCCATTCCGTGGAACTCCGAGAAGGTGTCCCAGGTCTGGATAGCGCGGTTTTGGAAAATGCGCGACAGGCGCGGATCATCGGCCGTATTTACCAGCGTGGGCTTGCCGATCGCCTCGAGCACGCACTCGTGCGCCGAGGCGTACGCCATACGATCCGATTTGCAATACTGGAGGAATTCCTCCAGCGTCATTTCCTCGTCCAGGGCGCGAGCAAAGTTGCGCTTGAAAGACGAGACCAGATCGTTCGGCGCGTTCATACTGACCTCCTGCGCGCGCGGCCCTTGGGCCGAGATTACATACAACGTGCTGCTTTATGACCCGGTTGACCCAACGCGGGACGCAAGGCAGCTCCATCTTAGATCTAAGTGGTCGCGATCGCTCTAGACATGCACGAACGACGCACCGACAGAAGCAACATTAGGCTTTGAAGAGCAAGGCTATTGCCGCATAAGCGCAGACAAAGCGCACGAATTTTAACGTTGCGCACGTGGATTAAGGCGCATTGCAACCAAGCTTGTTGATCTTTGCTAAAAGTACTCACCGCTTTTATCCCGTTACATAAAGGCATAAAAGCACCGACATGTCAAGGGACTTTGCCGCTTTAGCGCCAGATCAGCCAGTCAAACCGATTCGTAGGCTGTCGGTAAAAAAGAACCGCCCCGCACAGGGCGGGGCGGGAAATTCCGCCTCCTCGGAGGAGAGGGGGAGGAGGAGGGGCGGAAACTGCAAAAAGGTCCGTCACCGGTAAAAGCGCGATAGCCCCACAGCCACGTCAGGCCAACTCTTTGAGCTCTTCGCGCATCTTCCGTAACGCTTTGGCCTCGATCTGCCGAATTCGTTCCGCCGAAACCCCAAATTCTTTTGCTAAATCGTGCAAGGTGGCGCTGCCCACCGCGCCATCGTCGTTCTCATCGAGCCAGCGCGCCTGTACGATGCGGCGGCTGCGCTCATCTAAGGCCGCAAGCGCCCGCTGCATGCCTACACCCTGCATGGCCTCAGCACTGCGCCGCTCCAGAATCTCGGTCGGCTCGGCACCCGGGTCTTCCAAATAGGCGATCGGACCGTAGGATTCACCCTCCTCATCGACCCGGCCCTCCAAGGCCACATCCCCACCGGCCAGTCGGGTCTCCATTTCGGCCACGTCCTCAGGCTTGACATTGAGCTCGCGGGCGACGCCCTCAATCTCGTCGCGCGACATCGAACCGTGGTTTTTGCGTAGGCTGCGCAAGTTAAAGAACAGCTTGCGTTGCGATTTGGTTGTCGCCACCTTCACCAAGCGCCAGTTGCGCAGCACGTACTCATGGATTTCGGCCTTAATCCAGTGCAAGGCGAAAGACACGAGGCGCACCCCTCGGTCCGGGTCAAAGCGCTTTACGGCCTTCATCAGGCCGATATTTCCCTCCTGAACCAGATCCGCATGCGGAAGGCCGTAACCAAGATAATTGCGCGCCACGGAAACCACCAAACGCAGGTGCGAAAGCACCAGTTTGCCGGCCGATTCCAGATCGCCACGATCGCGGTAACGACGGGCTAACTGATACTCCTCCTCGGGCAACAGCATCGGGATGCGGTTCACCGCAGCCACGTAAGCGTCAAAATTACCCAAACTCCCGGGCAAAAGCGCCAAAGCACTTCTAGCGTCCGACGCCGGTACCAACGCAAGATTCATAGTGCCCATTTCTTACTCCTGGGCGGGGGCCCGTGAATAGCTCCGCTCCAATCGCTCAAAAATTTTAGCACTCGGAGCAGCAGACTGCTAGTTTGAGCTCTGCGCGAAATCAAAGTTCCCAAAGACAAACAATTCGCTCTGCCCCCAGGCCAATAGCGTCCCAAGAAGCGCCCGTGGGCCCACGTGTGGTTTGCGCGCTATCGCCAGAAGACGCAATTCCCGATCGGGTGTTTTGCTCAATCCAAGGGGCCTTGCATCGCAGGCCCCTTGGGGCAGCGTGGCCTCTGGCGCCTTGCGAGATGAGACGCCACCTGATACCGCCACGGACACGCGCGGCGCTAAGAATCTTCATTGCGCAGGCGCGCCAACGCCGCTTAGGCACTAGATGCAGCAGGTCGCGCACTACGCTCGAAACACCTGATTTGACACAGGTCCGCGCCCAAAGTTCTCGCCCTTGCGCGATGCGGCCATGCCGCGGGGCCTTAAGAGCCATCTGTCGAAAGGCGCAAATTTGGGCATCCATTTCGCTTTTTGTCATGTAAAGAATCCACCTCCTTGCGTCGATACATCCATGCAGGCGACATATGTCGGTTAGCGCGAAAGCAGGCGCCTTTGCCAAAGGCCGCTTAGGACAGCTCAGCGCACCACGTAAGCGCTGTCCCACCGCAGTTGAACTTGCGCGTACGCGCGGACAGATCTATTGCGACATGGGCGAGAGCAAAGCAAGCGAGATTCGAGCGATGGATCGCGGGCCGACGAAAGAACTGCAGACGGCGAACGTTCGCCAGCGCCGACAGTTTCGTGCACGCTTTCCGCTTGCCTATGCCGCCTCCTATCTTCTGGATGGCGTAATTCTCGCGTTATTTGCCGCCACAGGGACCGTCTCGACTTGGGTTCCTATCGCATACACCTCAGCGGGGTGCGCGAGCGCCTCGATCTTTTACGCCTTGCTCATCTCGGGCTACAGCGAGCGCAGCTCGGACAACTTCCTGATGCTTCCCCAGGTCTGCGTGGCGCTGGCAATTATGTTTTTGTTTCTTTCTGCTGCGCCCCAAGTCGGGTTTTTCTTTTTGGGAACGATCTTCATCATTATGGGTTTTGGGAGCCTGCAGATTCGCTGGCGCGCGACCGCTCTGCTGTGGGGCCTCACAGTCGCAACAACGGGTCTGATTTTGTATACGGGCTCGGGGGCCGAGTTACTTCCGTACTCGAGTCCGGCCGAAAGACGTCTTGACTGGATCTGGTTCGGGCTGACGCTGGGCCGCACGGTGCTACTCGGTCTGATCGGCAGCGATTGGCGCGTGCGGGCGCATCAGCGCAAGGAAGAGCTCAAACAGGTTCTTTCGCGCCTGGAAGCGAAGGCCCTTGAGTTGCAGATCGCTGACGCCCGCAACGCGGCGATGCTCAGTGCGATGCCCGATACGCTGCTACGCATTGATGCCCAAGGGATGGTGCTGGAGGTGCGGGTGCCCGAAGAGGCGCGAGGCGGGCGCTACTGGCCGGTGCAAGCTGTGCCCTTCACCGAAGGCTACCCGGTGGATGCGGCGCAGCGGCTGCTGGCGGCGGTGCAGCGTGCGCGCCAAACGGGGGTGGACCAGCACGTGGAGTACTCCTTGGGCGATGGCGCGGGGCAGATGAGTTTTTTTGAAGCCCGCATGACCATGATTGACCAAGGCGAGGTGCTCGGTTTGCTGCGCGATATCACCGAGCGCAAGCAGGCCGAGGCGCGGGTGGCCCGCCTGGCCTACTTTGACAGCCTCACGGGCCTGCCCAACCGCGCCGCGTTCATGGACCGGCTCGGGCGCGAGGTGCGCCGCGCCAAGCGCAAGGGCGGGCGCTTTGGGCTGCTGTTTTTGGATCTGGACGGCTTTAAGCAGATCAACGACACGATGGGACACAACTGCGGCGATCAGGTGCTGCTGTGGACGGCCGATCGGCTGCGCGATGCGCTGCGCCCCGCCGATGCCCTCTCCCACGCCGGCTCGCTCGATGGCCAGCAGCGCTCCATGGCCCGGCTGGGGGGCGATGAATTTACCTTGCTCATCACCGACATCAAAGGCCCCGAGGACGTGCTGCTGGTGGCCCATCGCATCGGCGCCGTCATGCGCCGCCCCTTTGAGATCAGCGGGCGCGAATTTACCCTCACCAGCAGCATCGGCGTGGCCGTGTACCCCGAGGACGGCCCCGACGCCCAAACGCTGCTCAAGCACGCCGACACGGCGATGTACCACGCCAAGCGCTCCGGGCGCGACAACAGCCAGATGTATCGCGCCGCGCTCACCGAGCAGGCCATCAACCGCCTGGAGCTGGACACGAGCCTGCGCGTTGCCCTGGGTCGGGGCGAGTTTGAGCTGCTCTATCAGCCGCTAATCGACACAAGCTGCGGGCGCATGCGCGCCGCCGAGGCGCTGATCCGTTGGCAGCACCCAGTGCGCGGCCTCATAGCGCCGCTGACCTTCATCCCCCTGGCCGAGGAAAACGGCCTGATCTCGGCCATCGGCCAGTGGGTGCTGCAGCGCGCCTGCGCCGACTTGGCCTGCTGGCAGCGCGCGGGGCTGGATCTGCGCGTTGCCGTGAACCTCTCGCCCAAGCAATTTAACCGCCCCGAGCTGGTGCAAACCGTGCTCGACACCCTGGCGCAGGCCGCACTCTTGCCCGAGCAGCTGGAGCTGGAGATCACCGAGGGCGCGGTGATGGAAAACTTCGCCACCACGGTTGCCGCCCTCACCGCCTTTCGCAAACACGGCATCCGCATTGCCCTGGATGACTTTGGCACCGGCTACTCCTCCTTGAGCTACCTGCTGCAAATGCCCATCGATGTCATCAAGGTCGATCGCAGTTTCATCGGCCGCCTCTCCGAGGACGGGCTGGGCAACTCGATCATGCAGGCCATCTTGGCGCTGGCCAAAACCCTGGGCGCCAGCGTCACCGCCGAAGGCGTCGAAACCCTCACGCAGGCCGCCGCCCTGCAAACCATGTCCTGCCACAACATGCAGGGCTACTTCTTTAGCCCGCCCGTTGCCGCCCAGATGATCCCCGAGCTCGCGCGCCGCCAATGGTGCCTTGCGCGGCTCCCGGCCCATGCGCCCCAAGAAGCGCTCCCGGCCCCATCGGCCCTTGCCGGCGCCGGCTAAAGCAGCGCCCCAAAACCCCGGCGCTGTTCGTCGCCCCCAAAAGCCACAAGCCAATTTGGCCCATCGGCTGCGGCCGACCCTTTTTGCGCTAGCGCACCCACAGCAGCGCCAGCGCAATGGCCGCCGGCGCGGCCTGAACCAAAAAAATCCTGCGACTGGCCGAGCACCAACTCGCGGTTTGCATTGTCATCGCCGCCGTGACGGACAAAAGCAATTGGGCCTACGTCAAAAGCCTTTGCGCGCGCTAAAAAAGAAAACGCAATACTCGCGCGGACCGTCCTTTTGCTCCTTTCGAATTACGAGCAGCGTTTGCGTGCGCACATCGACAAAGCCGGCATGCCGCGCGCGCTCGGCCAATGCGTCGCGCTCAAAGCCGTGATGCACTGGCACATCGGCGCCGTGAAAAGAGCCGTCTTCGCGGTCTAGGTCTGCCAGACAAAGCCAGCCGCCCGGCTTCAAATGTGCCGCGAATTTGGCCAGAATCGCGTCGGTGTCCACAATATGATGCAGCGTCATCGAAGACATGATCAGATCAAAACCCACCTCAGGCAGATCTCCGGCGGCGAAGTCCAGGAGCTTAAGTGTCAGATTGGCAATGCCTTGCGCACGGATCTTTTCATCGAGCACTTCGAGCATGCCCGCCGAAGTATCGATACAGGTGATGTGTCCGAGAGCATCAGCCAGCGGCACACTCAGCAGGCCCGTGCCGCATCCAACATCAAGGGCACGCATCTTTCGCGTTAGTGCAACGCGGGCGCGAATCGCCTCGGCGGTCTTGCGGCCGCGCTCAACGATTTCAGGGTTGCTATCCCACTGGCGCGCCTTGCTGTCAAAGTCGATCATCGTTCATACGCCCATCCACCCTTGATTTGTAAGCTAGAAAGTTACCCATCACTGCAAAACCAGATTCGGGATCGTGGCACAGCCGCGCGGTACACAAAATGGCAGTTCAGATTTGCTCGAGCGCCGCAAATCCCGCTTCGCAGCCATCGAGGTACGCATCACCGAATAGGTTCAAGTGATTGAGGTAATGGTACAAATTGTAGATCCGCCGCTTTAGCGAGTAGGTCGAAGACTCGGGCCGCTGCGCCCGATAGGCCATGTAGAACGGCGTGGGGAAGCCACCGAACATTTCGGTCATCGCAAGGTCGACATCGGGGTCACCGAAATATGGTGCAGGATCGATCAGCCAAACACGACCATCTTGCCCGCACAGCACGTTGCCACTCCAAAGATCGCCGTGGACAAAGCTCGCGAACTTCAGCTCACTGTCGAGAAAATCGCGCAGCCGCGCCGTCTTTTGTTGCAAACGCTGAAAATACCGGTTTCGCCTCTGCGGATCGGCAATCAACTCGACCTGAAACCGTAAGCGCTGCTGCAGGAAAAAGCTTCCCCAACTGTCACTAAACCCATTGGGCTGCGGGTTTAAGCCGATGAAGTTATCTTCATCAAAGCCGAAACGCGGCTGGGTTTGCGCGTGGATCAGCGCCAAACCATGTCCTAGTCTGGTCCACTGTTGCGTCGAACAGCGCGCCGATCGAATAAAGGAGATCGTCATGGCCTCTTGGTCGACATGAATGACCTCCGGAACATCGATGCCAGTGCCGCTCGCCGCGCGGCGCAGCGCCTCCAAGCCATGAGCTTCGCGCAGCAGGTGGTCCGCATACCGGCTGTGGTTTCGCTTCACAAACGGCGCACTCATGCGCCGTGCCGCATGCTCTTAGCAGCGGCAACTGGTGGGTCGCAATGCGCCACATTTTCCCGAGCACTTGGCGCGTGCGCTTTTGCCACGGTCGGGTCAGTGCTTTGGCTAGCGATCACGGCCCGAGGCCAAAGAACCTGTAGCGTGCGCTTGGCTGGCGGCATGCGAATCATCTTCGCCTGCAATCGTTCCCCTAGCGACGAATCGCCGCTCGAGCCGCCAGAGAGCCCAGCAGCGCGCCAAATAACGAGGCGCCAAGACAAAACAAAGCGCCAGCCCAAATCGGCAGGGCGGCCGGCGTCCAGCGCAGCGCGTACTGCTGCGCGGCAGAATTGATCAGTGGTTCGAGCCAGCCGCCCGCCGCCGTGACCATCCACCATGCCAGCGCCGCGGCCAGAAGCAAACTCATTGCACCAGCGTAGACATATGGCCGCCGCATCACAGGGGGGTCGGCGCCCAACAAATGGAGCACCCGGACCTCGTCTTGGTCGATACGAACCCACAAAATGGCAGCAAGCGAGACTCCGATAATCAGCGACGCCCCCAGGGGCGCCGCGAGCAACAGGCAAATGCGCGCCAGTAGTTGCGAGAGCAGCGCCATTCTTCGATACAGCTCAGCTTGATATTCCACGCTTTCGACGTTCTTGATCTTGCGCATCTCCGCAACTGCGGTTTCCACAGCCTCGGGTTGGGCGCCAGCGACAAAGCGCACCAAGAAAGCATCTGGCAAGGGATTGGGGCGCAAATCGGTCAAACCGATCGCAGACAGACTCTTACGCTGCGCAAGCTCAGACAGAGCCGCATCGCGCGCTAGGAAATCGGCGGAAGCAACCATTGCCACGTGGCGCAAGGCACTCTGGAGCGCCGCCAGGTCGATCTCCCCTTGCGCCCCAGCCGCAAACACCAGAGCCTGCGGGCGCATCCATGGCGGCTGCTCCAACGGGAGGGCGCGCCAAAGCGTCAGCGTGACAAGCGCCAGCGCCGCAAGCAACGTCGCGCTGGCACCGACCACAAGACCAAATTCAACCGGTCGCCCAAAGGTCCGACGCAAGGCCTCGGAAAAAGCCGAGGCGCGGCTGGTGGTGTAAGTCACTGCACAAGCTTCCCGTCAACCAGCTGTAATGTGCGCGCGCGGGCCGGCCACGGCGTGGAGGAAGAATTTGTCGGCGCCACGCCGCTTCGCATTGCGGCCACGACGGTCACCCCGGCCGTCGAGAACTGGTCGAGTACTTGCAGCACGCGTGCGGCAATGGCCTCGTCGAGCGGACAAAGCAAGTCGTCGAGCAACAGCAGCGCAGGCCGGTTGACCAGGGCACGCGCCAAGGCTGCGCACTGACGCTGTCCGCTGGCAAGCTCGGCGCCGCTGGCCGCACCATAACGCTCCACATCCAGCCCCACAAGCTCCAGCGCAGCGCGCGCGCGCCGCATGCCCTCCTCGAAGGCGCTTCCCGCCACCCAAGAAGCCAGTGCGACGTTTTCCAGAACACTGCGCCGACCAAGCAGCGAGTCCCCGGGCGGCAGGATGCCCATCGAACGGCGAAGCTGCGCCAGAGCCCGGGGCCGCATCCGCGCCAAGTCCTCGCCGGCAATCTTGATGGCTCCGGCCGAGGGCGCTTCGAGCCCTGCCAGCAATCTGAGCAATACGCTCTTGCCGCAACCGGCCGGCCCCTGTACCACCACGAACTCTCCGCGGCCGATCGCAAGGTTCAATCCCATCAGAGCGGGACGAAATTCCCCATAGCGCTTTTCCACCGCCTCGCAAGAAAGCAGCGGCGCTTGCACCGAGGTTTCGGACAGGTAAGGCTCAGTTCTCACGGATGGGGACGCGAGCGCGGCACTAGGATCGGCTGCATGGCTGCCAGTAAAATTATTTCTCGGCGACGCATTGCGCGCGCCGCAGCGGCGCGCGTCATCTGTCGCCGCCGCGATTGTACGGCCCTGTGTGACGCGTCAAATGACGGTCATAATTGTCGCCGATGCTTCAGCCGGCATATTCCGGGCGAACGAGCGATAAGGAATCAAGATCACTACAGTTCACGGCGCTTCGCAGCGGTTCCTAAACCGGGAGCTATCGCAACTTGCTTTTAATGAGCGTGTGCTCGCCCTGGCGCAGCGCGCGAAAGTTCCGCTCGGCGAGCGTCTTCGGTTTTTGTGCATTGTCTCGGCCAACCTTGACGAGTTCTTCGAAATCCGGGTGTCGGATCTGATGGACACCTTACGCGAGTCGGGGGAGATGGGCGCCGCCTCGCCACAATGGGAATCCTTCGTTCAGATCTCCGAGCGCGCGCACGCGCTCGTCGACCAGCAGTACGCGCTATATAACAACAAGATCATGCCGGCGTTGGCGCGGTCGCACGCCGTCGTAATCAATCACCAGCAGCGCACGCCTCGGCAGCGCGCGTGGGTCCGCGATTATTTCCACCGCGAGGTCTTGCCGCTGCTCTCACCAATTGGGTTGGACCCTTCGCACCCATTTCCGCAAGTGATGAACAAGGCGCTGAATTTCATCGTTCAGCTCCAGGGCAAGGATGCATTTGGGCGCCCCTCGGCGATCGCGATCGTCAAAGTACCGCGCACCTTGCCACGCGTGATTGCGATGCCGCAGGCGCTTTGCCCAGGTTACCAGGCCTTTGTGCTGCTCTCTTCAGTGATCCGTGCCCACTTGGTCGACTTGTTTCCCCGGCGCCGATTGGTCGGTTTTTCGCAATTTCGAGTCACGCGTGACTCGGATTTATGGGTCGATGAACGCGAGGTCTCCAATCTTCGCGAGGCCTTGCAGTTTGAATTAACGCAACGCCATTTTGGAAACGCGGTGCGTCTGGAGGTGCTGCGGACTTGCCCACCCCACCTCGAAGAGCTCTTGCGCCAGCAGTTCCAATTGCCGCACGAAGCGGTCTATCGAGTTGAGGGGCCGGTGAACCTCGTGCGCATGAACCAACTGGTCGACCTGCTCGCGCGGCCCGACCAGCGTTTCGCTCCGTTGCTGCCGGCTTGGCCAAAGCGCATCGCTAAGGGCGAAGACATTTTTGGGGTGATTCGACGCCGCGATGTACTGCTGCACCATCCATTTGAGAGCTTTGAACCGGTAATCGAGTTCTTGCGCCAGGCGTCGATCGATCCACAGGTCGTCGCAATTCGTATGACCTTGTATCGCACCGGCACGGGGTCGATTCTCGTCGAGCTGCTGGAGGACGCGGCCCGGCGCGGCAAAGAGGTCACGGTCGTGGTCGAGTTGCAGGCGCGGTTCGACGAAGAGGCCAACATCAACTTGGCGGAGCGGCTCGAGGCAATCGGTGCGCAGGTCGTGTACGGACTGGTCGGAATGAAAACCCACGCCAAGCTCCTTCAGATCCTTCGGCGCGAGCAGCGCCGTGGGCGCACGCGCCTGGTTCCGTACGTGCACTTGGGGACTGGCAACTACCATCCGACCACAACAAAGCTATACACGGATTTCGGCATGTTGACGGCCGAGCGGGCAATTTGCGCTGACGTGGAGAAGATTTTTATGCATCTAACGAGCCTGACCCCGGTGCAGCGTCTGCGGCGCCTATGGCTTGCGCCCTTTACCTTGCAAAAGCGCATCATTGGCGCGATTGCCGAGGAGGCGCGTCTAGCCCGAAGCGGCAAGGCAGGGCTGATCATCGCAAAGGTCAACGCCCTATCCGACGAGGCCACCATCAATGCGCTGTATGAGGCATCTAAGGCAGGGGTGCGGATTGACCTGATCGTGCGCGGCGCTTGTTCCCTGCGGCCGGGCGTGAAGGGCTTGTCGGAGAACATTCGGGTGCGATCGGTCGTCGGCCGCTTTCTGGAGCATCACCGCATCTACTACTTCGGCGCGGGCGGCGCCGAGCTGGTCTATCTGGCCAGCGCCGACTGGATGGGGCGCAACCTGCTGCGGCGGATTGAAATTGCCTGGCCGGTGCTCGATCCGGTATTAAAGGCCCGCGTCATCGACGAAGGTCTTAAGCCGTACTTGCACGACACGGCTTACGCTTGGGTGCTGGGTTCGAGCGGGAACTACAGGGCGCCACGAAATCCGGCCGCTGGCTCTAGCGCGCAGGCCGCCTTGCTCAAAGCGCTTGCACAACCATCGGAGGGCACGTAATGGACCTTTTGCTCTGGCGGCATGCCGAGGCTGAGGACGGCCTGCCGGATCTGGCACGCGAACTCACCGGCAAGGGAGAAAAACAGGCTCGCCGCGTCGCCCAGTGGCTCAATGACCGGTTGCCCAACTCGGCGCGCATCCTCGCCAGCCCCGCGCTGCGAACCCAGCAGACGGCACGCGCGCTCACAGAATTGTCCGGTCGCAAGCTCAAGATACTGTCACAGCTGGCGCCCGGATCGAATGTCGAGGAGTTTTTGCACGCGGTCGACTGGCCGCACGCGCGCGGCGCTGTCGTTGCCGTCGGACATCAGCCCATGCTGGGCCTCGTTGCCAGCAGGCTACTTACCGGAATCGAGCAGCCCTGGGTAATCAAAAAGGGGGCGCTTTGGTGGTTTAGTTCGCGTCCCGAGGAGGCCGACTCCTCCGCAATCTTGTTGATCGCCGCGATCAGCCCCAATTTACTGTAAGCCGCCAACTTGCGCGGCGCCACGCTCAGAGGCGCTGCACGCCGGCGCTAGATCTCACGCACGTAAAACGAAATGCCCACGCGCGCCCATTGCTGCGCTTCCTCCTCAAGCAAGTGGCGCGTAAGGGGTCGGCGCGCGATCCAGGCGCGCTCGATGCCAAATTCGATGGAGCGATGCGCTCGCAGGCTCCAGCGCGGCAGACGCACGGGGCGACGTGCGTGGTGCAATATGGTCGCCAGGCGCAGGGCCAGTAGCCGTCCCGCGCGCAGTGGGTCCCAAAGAGCGCTCAAAACCTTGCGCAGATTCCCGCGCTGACCAAGCACCAGCTCGGCGATACGTTCTTGGTCAGAGGTCGAAAAGCCCGGCAGATCGCCGTTACGCACCAAATACGCCGAGTGCTTGTGGTAATCGCTATGGGAAACGGCAAAACCAATTTCATGCAGCTGGCAGGCAAAGCACAGCGTACGGACGGCATCTTCGGGGGCGTCAGGCAGCAGGGCCTGATAGAACTTTTGCGCCGTGCTCGCCACCATGCGAGCCAGCGGTCGATCGGCGCCGTAGCGCTGCTGCCAGCGCAATACCGTCGCATCGCGCACATCGTGGCGAGCGCGCCGCCCGAGCAGATCGTAAAGCAGTCCCGCGCGCAAGGCCCCTTTGGCGGGTCGCATCTCGTTGATGCCGAAGGTCTCGAAGATCGCCCAAAGCGCCGCAATACCGCCCACAAGCACCTCGGCGCGCTCGGTCTTGATCGAGTCAAACTGCACCCGCCGGATTTCACCAAAATCGAGAAGAACCTGCCGCAGTCGAGCCAATCCGGAGGCCGTAATCGTGCCATCGCCCCAGCCGTGGTTGCGCAAAATCACCGCCGCCGCGCCAATTGTGCCGCTTGATCCGTACGCCTCATCCCAGCCGTAGTTATGGAAAGCCATTCGGGCCTCTTCTAATTCGGCCGCACAGGCCACTTGCGCGCGCCGAAACGATGCCCGGTCGATCCGCCCGTCGGGGAAAAATCGCAGGGTCGTGCCGACACAGCCGATCTTGAAGGATTCGGCGTGGGCCGGGGTAAAGCCACGGCCGACGATCACCTCGGTAGAAGCGCCGCCGATATCGACCACGAGGCGGCGACGTTTGCTTGGCGGCAAAGTGTGCGTGCAGCCCTCAAATATGAGTCGCGCCTCTTCGCGCCCCGAAATGATTTCGATCGGGTATGCCAATGCCCGATGCGCCTGCTCCAGAAACTGATCCGAATTAAGCGCCTGTCGCAAGGTCTGCGTGCCCACCGCGCGAACCTGTGCCGCGTCCATGCCCTGCAAGCGTTCGTGCATTCGCGCCAAGCAAATGCACGCGTTATCGATCATCCTGCGGCTCAAGCGATTATCGGCGCCGATCCCAGCGGCCAGACGCACCGTTTCTTTCCAATAGCCGCGTCGAGCGATATGCGAGCCCATCGCCTGACCGATTTCCAGTCGGAAACTGTTGGAACCCAGGTCGATTGCCGCCAGCAGCGTCATCGGCGATAGCGTCTTTTAGCATTCCGCGATCGGCGCGTCGCGTTCGGCCGCCGATCATGATGGGGGTGGGCAGAGCGCATTTTATGGGAACTGCGCATTTGGCGTTGCGAAATCTCACTCCTCCTCAAGCAAGGCAGCCGCAAAATCGGCAGCTGCGAACGCTTCAAGATCCTGCAACGATTCGCCGACCCCAACAAACAAGATCGGGATCGGCCGCGCCTCGCGCTCGCGCGCCAGCGCCACGATGATGCCGCCCTTGGCGGTGCCGTCGAGCTTGGTGACGATCAGACCGGTGACACCAATAGCCTCGTCGAAGGCACGCAACTGGGCAAGTGCGTTTTGGCCGTTGGTGCCGTCGAGTACGAGCACGACTTCGTGTGGTGCGCCGGACAAACTCTTGCTAATCGCGCGCTTGATGCGTTTGAGCTCCTCCATGAGGTGCGTTTGCGTTGGCAGCCGCCCTGCCGTATCGGCAATCAGCACGTCGCGCCCTCGTGCGCGCGCTGCGCTCACCGCATCAAATACCACCGCTGCAGGATCGCTTCCCGACTGCGCAATGACCTCCACGCCGTTGCGTTGCCCCCACACCGCAAGTTGCTCGCGGGCCGCAGCCCGAAACGTGTCGCCGGCAGCCAGCAAAACCGTCTTGCCATGGTCGCTGAGCCAATGGGTTAACTTACCAATGGAAGTCGTCTTGCCCGAGCCGTTGACGCCGGCAACCATCACCACGAAGGGTTTGGCGGCCGAAACGTCCCATCGCTTTTCGCACGGCGCGAGCAGCTGAGCAAGCTCCTGCTGCAAGGCCGCGCGTACACCCAGCGCATCGCGCACGTTACTGCTCCGCACGCGTTCGCGCAGCCGCGCCAGAAGAAACTGCGTGGCCGGCATGCCGACATCGGCACTGATCAAAGCGGCCTCGAGCTCCTCAAACAGCGCTTCATCGAGCGTTGCGCCCAAAAACGCCCCACTGATTCGGGCGCGCGTGCGCGCCAGACCCGACCGAAGCCGGCCAAGCCATCCTGTTTTCTCCGAAGCTGCCATTTCTGTAATGATGTGATGGTCCGCGGCCGCGCAGTGTAGTGGATCAGGATGCGTTCGCGTTTGAACAAGGACAAATGAACAAGCGTCCCCGCCACAGCGCCACAGCCTCGAGAAGCGCACGCTCGCCGCCCGGGCGCATACGCATTATCGGCGGTCAGTTTCGGCGCACAGCCATCGTGGTGCTTGCCGCACCGAATCTGCGGCCTACACCCGACCGGGTGCGCGAAACCGTATTTAACTGGCTTGAACATCTGTTGGGTCATCGGTGCGGCATCTGCGCCCTGGACCTATTTGCCGGCACGGGCGCCTTCGGATTTGAGATGGCCTCGCGCGGCGCTCGCCGGGTGGTTCTGGTCGAAAACAATGCCCGCACGGCCCAGGGACTTCGCGCGCTACAGCGACGGTTAGGGGCAGCAGCCGTGCAGGTGCTGCAGGCCGACTGGCGCTTGGCCCTCGCGCGCCTGTCGCCCGAAGTCTTTGACGTGATTTTCTTGGATCCGCCGTATGGATCTGGCATCTTGGTGCCAGCGCTGGATGCTGTGCACTCGCTACTGGCGCCCGGTGGACTGGTCTACGCCGAATCGCCCCAGCCTCTGGAGCTCGCGCACCTGGCTGAGCAAGGCTGGGAGCAGGTGCGCACGGGCAAAGCGGGGGGCGTTTATTTTCATTTGCTGCAAGAGCGCTCGTGTTGAATAATTGCCGGCCCCGAAGTCGGCGTGCGCGCCGGGCGGGCGCGACGAGCATGCGGGCGAAAGCGCTGCGTTTATCGGCGCGCTGGCCAATCGGATGCGATGTGTTCGACCACTGAAGGAATTGACCATGGTGATCGCCGTTTATCCGGGTACTTTCGATCCGCTGACTCGGGGGCACGAAGACATTGTGCGGCGCGCCGCGGGGCTGTTTTCCAAGCTTGTGGTCGGAATCGCCGACAGCAGCGCCAAGAATCCGATCTTCACGCTCCAGGAACGGCTCGATATCGCGCGCGAGGTACTGGGACACTATCCCAACGTTGAAGTCGCCGGCTTCCATGGTCTGCTAAAGGACTTTGCGCGTGAGCAGCAGGCGCGCGTAATCGTTCGCGGCCTGCGGGCAGTGTCGGACTTCGAATACGAATTTCAGATGGCCGGTATGAACCGCTATTTGCTGCCCGAGGTCGAGACCATGTTTCTTACGCCCTCGGATCAGTACCAATTCATTTCGGGCAGTATCGTGCGCGAAATTGCCTTGCTGGGTGGCGATGTGAGCAAGTTCGTGTTTCCGTCTGTGGAGCTTTGGTTAAAGACAAAGATCGCCCGGTTGCGCAACCCCAACCAGGCAAGTTGACACGCGCGACCGATTCCGATCGCAAAATCGCGTCGTGGTACTCATCAGCGCCGGCAAATGCCTGGACGTGAGCTAAGCGACTTCGTGTGCTCCAAGATGGCAAATCCAATAGCAAGCGCGAGGTGCGTGAGCAAGCGAGCTGCCCGAAGATTTTGTGCACCTCACGTCGCCGAAACCCCGAGGTGCGTCGCAAGGCACGGTGCCGGCACTGCGCAAGATCGGCGGCAACGCGCGGCCCGCGAGCTCTCGCCATATGGGAGCATGCGGCACGCCCGGTATGCCCACAGCTTGTGACAGTACGGGCTGTGTCCAGCACGCAAGATCCAACCAGCGGTCCCGCAAATCCGGGCTGGCGTATCGAGCGCATCGACGCGCTGCGCGGGATGGCCCTAATGGGTATTTTGCAAGTCAATATTCAATCCTTCACTTGGGGTGCCGGTGAACCCCTGGGCTATCTGTCCCGTCCGCCCAGCCTCATCGAAGCGCTGCTGTACTTTTTGCAAGCGGCCTTTATCCAAGGTAAGTTCTATCCGATTTTCGCTTTCTTGTTCGGCGTTAGCATCGCCCTACAGTCGCGCAAACTTCGACAACGCAACCGCCCCAATGGGGGCACCGTGGCGTCGACGTACCAGCGCCGATTGATTTTTTTACTGGCGCTCGGAATCGGGCACGGCGTTTTTTTGTACTGCGGCGATGTGCTGACCGCCTACGCAATTTGTGCCCTTACCTTCGTTTCCTTCGCCCCCTCGC
>Ga0187769_10000090_pt1 | contig 45888 bp, 50 predicted proteins | sample 0116_SJ02_MP02_1_FD_133140 | JGI IMG/M metagenome (GOLD analysis project Ga0187769, IMG submission 133140) | Tropical peat soil microbial communities from peatlands in Department of Meta, Colombia - 0116_SJ02_MP02_10_MG | ecosystem: Environmental > Terrestrial > Soil > Wetlands > Peat | place...
AGGGGGCTTTGGAGGCGGTCAAACGCCGCAGATCACACCTGTTCCGCCAATTCAGACTCAACAGCAACCCGCCCAACGGATGTTTGGAAATCAACCGGGTGTTGCGCAGCCGAATGCCGCCGCTCCGCAATTTGCACAGCCGGGGGGTCCGACATCCTATCCTGCAATGGGGGGTATGCAGCAACCTCAACCACAGCCTCCCCAACCTCAGCCCCAACAACAGGCGCAAACTCCTCGTGCGATGCAAGGAGGTATCATTGATAATCCCAATGATCTGATCGGGAGATTGGCGCGATCGCCCGGTATGACGCCTCGCAAACTTGGGGCTATGGTTCGCAGTCCTGCCTTTGAACGAATCCTCTCTCAAGAGGGACTAATGCAATGGCGCGCCTTGCAGGGGCAATTGGACATAAACAAAGACCTACGAGCCGATATAAGAGAAGAAAGGATGGAGAAGGCTGAAGATAGAAGAGAAAAGCACGAAGAAATAATGGAGCGAAATCGCAGCCGAAGAGAAGAATATCAATTTAAGACTGAAGAATATTCTCGGGAGCGGAAAGATTTAGATGATGAACGGCAAGACGCTTACAGGGAATATGAGCGTGTCCAGAATGATTTAAATGCGAGTGACGAGGACAAGCAGAAGGCTTGGGAGAGATACCAAGCTGCGGAGGCAGACATTAAAAAGCGGAGGGATGCGCTAAAGCTCCCTGCCGAGCCGACTTGGGAAGAGGAGCCTCCTGAGGGGTCATCGGGAGGAAGCAGTGGTGGCGGAGAGCAGGGACCCCCTAACATAATCTATGATAAGGATGGAAAGGCTTATCGGTATGGTGGTTCCGGGCCGCGTAACGATCTTAAGAATTACAGCCCGATTTCCGAGAATGGAGGCGGTGGAGTGACGGCTACGACGGATCAGCCGGGCCGGTCTTACCGAGAAACTGGTACGGTTTCACTGGCGAGTGCAGAAGGCGGTTCTCCGCATGTTTATGAGTTCGTGACGGGTGGCGGCGGGCGCGGTTCTGCGCCTTCGGGTGACTATGATGTCACTAATTTGCAGAGGGGCGGTTCACTTGGCGATCGATTCACGCTGACTGAGCGTGGCCGGCCTTACGACACCGCGTATGACCCTGTGACCCAGGCGAGTCGATCGGCGCTTCGCATTCATGAGGCTCATGGCGACCGGACGTTAGGGTGTATTGGCATCCTGGGCGGCAACCGCGTTTATGCTGATTTTGAGAAGGATCTTCTTCATGTCATGCAACGTAATGGGGGTCACACGACGTTAAAGCTTCAAAGCCGTCCTGCTCAACAGATTGTGCAAGCGATGCAAAAGACGCCTCGGCTCGCTGCATTAGCTCAAAACCGGCAGGCGGCCTATGCCTGACGCTTCGACAGCTTTTGACCTGCCCCCTGGGTTTAGTGCGAGCCCCCCTGACGAGGCTACTCTCAGCCAGGTCCGTAAACGAGAAAGCTATGGGGGTCAGAACCTTCCACCTCAGGCCAACTACGCTTATCCTTCCTCCCATGCTAGTGGCGCGTATCAGTTTCAACCCGGCACATGGCGTGATCTCACTAAAAAGTATGGTGTAGGCACGGAGTATTCTGAGGCTTATCAAGCCCCCTTCGATGTACAGACTTATATCGCCTACAGGGCCGATCGGGAATACGGTCCTAATTCCAAGTACACCTGGTCGGCTTCCGCCCCCCCTGGCGGATATCGTGGTGGTAGCCAGCCGGCTTCCAAGTGGGATTTGCCGCCCGGCTTTTCTGCAACGCCCCCGAAGCCGCTGACTGGCGCTCCCGGTTCGACGTTCAAATGGGGAACGTCTTCTTTGACGGTTGGCGGACCAAAGCCGGCGGCACAAGCTCTTGCGGCTGGAACTGATCTCCCGCCGGGATGGAGCAAGACAAAGCCGCTCCCTCCGGGTCCTATGGACCCGTCGATCGTTGCCCAACAAAAGACGCAGATGGGTGATCGGGAGAAAAAGGCCCAATCGATCCCGTCGATGCTCCCCCCTGCCGTTGGCGAAGCAGCCGGCGCGGAGGGGCAGGCGATGCAGACTGCGCCCGGTGCGGCTGCGGCAGCGTGGCTAGGTAAGAAAGCCACGGAGGGCTACCAATGGGTTAGGCATCTCTCCCCTGAGCTTTTGTCCGATGTGATCGACAAGGCGTTTAGCAAAGGCGCGGAAGCAGTTCACAACGAGCTTGCCCAACAGTTGAAAGATGCAGGTGTCCCTGCGGGGGATGCCGAGACGCAGGCGCATCAGGCGACTGACTTCATTATGAACGTGCCGATGGCGCTAATCGGGAGTGGCGTCGAGTTGCCGGGAGCCCGAGAGCCCTCGCCTGCCGGGACTGTGGTTAAGCGAGCGGAAGAAGGGACCGATTGGCGAGGAGTTAAAGTTGAACCTCCGCAAGCCGAGGTTCTGCCTTCTCACCGATCGCTGGGTATCTCCGACGATATTTTTCAGCGGATGTTTCAGGATGGACCGACACATTGGCGGGATCGACTTCGTGATGAACCATGGCTTAGGACTCAGACACCGTTTGAAAGTCCTTATACAGTAGAACAACTTGCTGAGTTGGAAGGGAAATTATATGGGCCGGCGGTTAAAATCGAATCGCCAGCGGTCAAAGTTGCTGAAGACACAGTTGCAGAGGTCCCGAATCATCCTTTTCTGCACAGGCAGGGGCTGACTTCTGAAGGCAAATTCCCGAATCATCCTTTTCTGCACAGGCAGGGGATCAAAGGTGAAGATGGTTTTCTGACTTCTGAAGGCAAATTCGTCAACCGGCAGGAAGCCCGCCCGATTGCTGAGGCGGCCGGGCAACTCAAGCCGGGAGCCGGTAAGAACCTCCATACCGAGGATTTGCAGAATGTACCTCAAGCTCATCCAGTTGGCGCAGAGGCAACGGGCAAGGCGGTTAGAGACGCCTACATGGCGGTTCCGCCGAAGCCTACGACCGAGTTCATCAGATCGACCGACGACTCGTTTTTCCGCCTTCGCGGCGCAGCGATAGCAGACAAGGCACAATTTAGGCAATGGATAAAGTCCCTTCCGCCAGACCTTAAAGCAGGATGGTTCCCTTGGAGTGCGCAGTCTAAAATCGCCCGTGCTTTTCAAGAGCGAACTTATCGCTACATGGAGGCGATGGAGAACGGCGATCCGGCCCCTAAAGACTGGACCCTGCAAGATCAGGATTTATACGATAAATATTTCAAGCCGTGGGTTGACGAGCAATCTGATCTCTATGGAGAGATTAAGAAAATATCTCCTAAGATCGCTGAAGATTTTTCTCCCCATATTCATCGCATGGTCGTAGGGAAAACTAAGGAGATCGATCCATGGATGGGAGAAGCAGGAGAAGCCGCTAATCCGATCAGCGGCTATCGATCACGTTCAGCTTCCTCGTTAAAGGAACGTGTCTATTACGCGATCGAGAGTGAGAAGGGAACTCGCAAGCTCGTCGCTATGACTGATCACGGTCCGATGGTGATCGAAGGTGGCCAGTCGATCCCTCTCGCACGCTATCAGGGCGAAGCGACTAAGGTAGGCGATAAATTCAAAGTTAACGGGGAAAACTGGGAGGTTAAACAAGCACGTACCGCTGAGATCGAAAGCCAGACTTCAACTCGTTATCACAAGAATGCAATGGCTTCGACCATTAAAAATGTCATTCAGCTTCGGGCAGTTGCTCGGGCGCTTAACGAACTTGAGCGGCTGAAGGCCACGCCGGAGTGGGCGCAATACACAATCAAATTGCGAGAAGGTGCGAACGTCCCTGGAGACTGGAAGACTGTCAGTTTCCCTCCGTTTTATGGATACGCTTTTGAGCCGAAATTCGCTAACGTTATTGAGGACTTTTGGACCTATAAAAAGCCGGCGCTGGGGGAAAAAATTGCAGGGATCACTCGTTTTGCTGTGCAAAGCTTGTTTTGGAATCCCATCGTTCACGGAGCCAACGTAGCCTATCACTGGGCTACGGCGAGAGGCTGGGATTGGCTCCACCCAATTATAATGGCTAAACTTCCAATGCGGATGGCACGCTCCGTTTTGGAAGTCACAACGCAAGGTTCAAAATACCAACAGCTTCTTCGTGAGGGTAGCGGACTGATTTACGGTTCGGTCGCCAACGAGGAATTTTATCGGGTGATTCTCAAAACTTTTGGCGAGTCGGTTAAACGGGAACCGTGGAAATGGGACCCCGTCGCCCGTGCAATGGGCGTTGGTCCTTCCGACCTAGTCAAAATGCTCTATGGCGCATCGTCTCGGGCGCTATGGTCTGTAAGCGATATGCTGATGATGGAGCGCGTGCTTGAGCTTGAAGACAAGGGCATGAGCACGCGCGCCGCCATTGCAGAGGCGGAGCGCCATATCCCAAATTATCGCATACCGCCCGAGGTTCTCAAGTCTCGCATATTTGCCCAAGCGCTCAAGGACCCCTCCCTGACGGCATTCTCTCGCTACCATTATGGGATGTTCAAGTCCTATGGAGAGATGGCGAAGGACCTTGCAGGACCTCACGCTACGCTGAAACAGCGTTGGGACGCTATGGGTAACATCTTTGCAACTGCCCTTCTCATGACGGTCGTTACGCCTATGATCAATCGTAAAATACAACAGATGACAGGAGATAAGAATATTGAGATGGGACCGCGCGGCTCGACGACGATCGCTCAGGAAGCCTTCGATATGTGGAGAGGCAAGCCGATCGAGCAGGTGATTCAGAACTCGATCACGCTCACTCCCGTAGTAAGGTTCGGGTTAGAGGTATATTCTGGTGCAGATTTGTTCACCCATAAGCCGCTTATCGAGCCGTCAGATTTGCAGCACCATCGTTGGGGCCGCATAGCGGGAGAAGCCGCCGAGAGCACTGCGGAGCATATGATCGCTCCTTATGCTGCGGTACAACAAGCGATCGGCTCTAAGCAGCCGCTCAAAGTGGCCGGCTCAGAAGCCCTTGGCGGCCTTGTCAAACAAGGATTAGGGTTACGCAAGCCGTTCAAACCCTTCAAGAGCAAGAGTCAAGAACGCGAAGCTGGCAGGCGATGGAGCAAGCTTAGAAAAGAATGGGACAATTTGGAGCGTGGCGCGCAGGAATATCTAAATGCGCCTCCTAATCGTTGACCCCCAAGGCGCAGCGCTCGACATCGCTCATAGAGCGAAGGCGCATGGGCATCAAGTCAAGCACCTGATCCGCGATACCCCTAAAACCGAGCATATCGGAAAAGGAATGATCGATGTTATTCGCGATGGCTCTTTGTATTATCGGTGGGCTGATCTCATTTTTCTGGCTGACAATACTCGTTGGCTCCACGATCTTTCTCCTTTGCAGGGGGACATACCGATTGTTGGCCCCTCCCCTGAAATGGCGGCTTGGGAACTTGATCGTAGTGCCGGGCAAGATGTCCTGAAAAAGCACGGAATCGCAACGATTCCCTCATTCGAGTTCTCGAACTACGACAAGGCTATAGCTCACGTTAAGAAGCACCCGATCCGTTGGGTTTCAAAGCCGTCCGGCGACGCAGACAAAGCGCTCTCTTATTGCTCTAATTCTGCCGCCGATATGGTTTACATGCTGGAGAAGTGGAAAAGATCAGGGAAGCAGCGGCAATTCATCCTGCAAGAGTTCATTCCCGGTATCGAGATGGCTGTTGGGGCTTGGTTCGGACCCCATGGTTGGGCCACTCCCTGGTTGGAGAACTGGGAGTTTAAAAAGCTCATGGACGGCGATAAGGGCGTCGCTACAGGCGAACAAGGCACGGTAGTACGCCATGTCTCTCGGAGTAAGCTCGCCAAAAAGGTCCTTGAACCGCTTGAGGAAACCCTCATCCGAGAAAAATATATCGGGTACATTGACGTAAATTGTATCATTGATTCGCGTGGGATTGCTTGGCCGCTTGAGTTTACCGTCAGGCCCGGCTGGCCAACGCTCAACATTCAACAAGAGCTTCATGAAGGTGATCCTGTAGAGTGGTTAATGATGCTGGCGGCGGGTAAAGAACCGCCAGTGATTGAGAACAAAGTCGCTATCGGGGTTGTCGTTTCGATCCCGGATTATCCCTACAGCCATTTGACGCGCAAGGAGGTTATCGGGGCACCGATCTATGGCCTTGAGAATCCTCGCCTCCTGCCACATGTCCACTTTTGTGAGGTAATGACCGGAGAAGCCCCTCATGACTGTGAGGGAAAGATCGTCGCCAAGCCCTGCCACGTCACTGCCGGCGACTACGTGCTTGTCATGTCTGCCGTGGGCGACACGGTTTACGAAGCCAAGCAGACTGCTTATCGACGATTGAAACGTATTAGCCTCCCGAGTTCTCCGATGTATCGGACGGATATTGGGGATCGTTTAGCGAAGCAGCTTCCTGAGTTACAGAAGCATGGATACGCAAATGGAATGGTATTTTCCGATACTCAGCATCCCGCTTGAGTAGATCTTCCATCATATCGGCTTCAGCCGTTGGACGACCGTATTCATCATAGCTTTTGAGGCTTCCGCTCATAACCTTTCCCCTGCTTTCCCTCGACCCACATATTAACTGGGCCGGACCATCCAAGTTCAAGCATGGAGCGCCGAAGACGCATCCCCTCACGTACACCCACGCGATCGATCGTCAGTCCAAGCTCCCTCTGCAAAAGAACGATCGAATGGATGCGCTCTTTGCCATCGGAGCCGATCTCCCCCCGCACATCAATTAGTTTGTCCATCCAAGGCTCATCCACGCTACGCGCCTTTTGTTGTAGGGTTGCGTCAGGCCAAAGCTCTTCGGGCAGGAGGAGGTCTTCGCCTTCTTTGCAGTAGTGAACAGCCTCGGCCCAAAGTTGGTCCCGATCGCGCTTGAGCGCTTCAAGGTCAATCCTGCCGACGGGCAGAGGCCAGAAGCGTCGCGCGCCCGTGTAGTCGCTTAGGTAGCCATCGCTGGGACCGCCGTTGGTCGTGCCGACAAAAAGACATTGGCGAGGTTGGGACCTCTCGAAGCGTCCATAGGCGGGACGGGCCTTGTCATCCTGTCGGGAGAGGAACGCCTTGATGGCTTCCACGTCCGCCCTGCGCAGTCCAGCAAGCTCAGCGATCTCATGAATCCAGACCCCCGCCGCGACCTCTTGCTGCCGGCGAGGATCATCCCAACGGATCGTCGCATCAGAAAAGTTTTCATCTCCCGCTAGAATGCGCCATGCAGACGACTTGCCGGCCCCTTGGACGCCTTCAAGCACGAGCAGATGGTCGAACTTACATCCCGGCTCAAAAACCCGCCTACAGGCCGCTATGAGCGTTTTGCGGCCGAAGCAACGGTTGAGGGGGGTCGACCAGGAACCAAGATATGCCACGACCCATTCGTCCAAACGAGGGTAGCCGTCCCAACGCAGTCCGTTGAGATAGTCGGCGACGGGGTCGAAGGCGTTGGCCTCACAGATGCTTTCAAGCGCTTCCCCGACATTGGGCTTGCCAGGCTCGAAACGGTAGGCGTTAATAATAAGGATACGCGCTTTCCGCGAAGCTTCATCATCGAGAAAAGGTCCTAGATTTGGGATGCCATTCACTAACTTTTTGTTGTGAAAGGTGTCGTATCGGCATTCGATGCCGAGTCGGCCGATGGCGATACAGGTGTTTTTGAAGGAGAGGGGTTTGATGGCTCCTTTCTCTGTGGTTTCCCAGATGTCAAAAGGAGTCTTGCTTGTCGCCGTCTTTCCCAAATTCTCATTAGTTTCTCGTGTTTCTCCCATTGCTTCTGAAACGTTTTCATTTTCCAACTCCTGAAAGGGATTCTTTACGACTCCAAATCGGTCGCAAGCGCGACAAATTGCCGCACTTTCTTCGTCAAGTTCAAAGAAGCCTTGGCAGGGGGGCGGTCCCGTTAGCTTAGAGGCTCGATCATAATAATTTTGAGATTGCTCTCGGGAATATCTAGGGTCTTGAATACTAAGTTTGTGCCAGTATCGCACACCATCAATAATGAATGGCATGAGCCCTGAAAGTCGGTGCCATGTGGGTTCACTGAGATTAGACCAGTCTCGTCTAAGCTGACCACAGGCGTCTCGTATTCTGTCGAACTCGACCTGGGTGGCGGGTCCAACAGCAAATCGAACTTGATCATCTTGGTACTCTCCTAAATAAGCAGGGCGGGGCGGAAGAGATAAACGTACTAAATTTGTTCTCTTCGACGAGTAGCCCAAGAGATGGACTACCGATGCCCACTCAAAAGGCCCTTGCTTTTCGGTAGCATCCACAATCCCTGTTTCTCTCGTCACCCCTGGTATTTTGCGATTCAGGGTGAACGGCGGCCGAAGAACACGCGCCGCATCTGCCGTGCATTCGCTTCCTGCTTTTAGGCCGTGCTCGAAGCAGGCAGCTTTGAGACCGTTAGCATAGCCTTGCCATTTCTCCCGACTGATAGCCTCTTTGAATGGCAGGTAACAATGCAGTCCGCCCCCGCTTCTGATTATTATGGGATGGGGCAAATCTACCTTTTGACAGAACGCTTTGATGGCGTCGTATGCCGCGCGTTCATACTCATATCCTGGTGCTCGATGTCCAGCGGTCCCAACGTCTATGTCAAGCCAAAGACTTGATAACTGCGCCGCGTTTGCTTGTGTTCGTCCGCTATTGTCTGAAAACCGAGCAAGAGCGAAATACGTATCCCAGCCATTGAGATCGTATTCTTTAACCGTATCCCAAAGCGCTTCAAGACTTTCACACGGTAAGTTTTTCTTTTGCTTGCCTTTTTTAACAAAAACGTAATAAAGCCCTGCTTCCGGTAGGACTTTATGGAAAAAATTTAGTGCGGCGGTGTCTTTATCCTCTTGACCAGGGAATGGAACGATGTTAGACATTCACTTGCACCCTCCTCGAACCTAGCCCGCTTCGCCAGCGGGCTTTTTCTTTATCCCTCCATCATCTTATCAAATTCAGCCATTAGGCGAGGAGCGCCGGGGCCGTCACCCATTGCCGCTTCCATCTTCTTTCGCGGCGTTGAGCGAAGTTCGGCTTCCTCGGCAGGGGACAGTTCCCTACCGAGACGCTTGCGATGGAACAGAGTGCGGAGTGCAAGACGCTCCGCGATCCCTTCACTGCGGGCTTTCAAGGCCGTCCGATCGGTCGTCAGAGCCGCCTTGACGGTCATGTTGGCCGACTCCTGACCTAGCCGCTTGTCCCCCGCAGGGAGATCAGGAAGCTCGCCAGCCATCGCCGCCGAATGCCAGTCCAGAGCTTGGTCCAGGTTGCGTTTCAGCTTCTCGTGAGCCTCAGTCGCTGTCGTCAGGGGCGGCGGTCCCTCGAAAAGTTCGTCGCAGGACAAATCTGAGAAGTTCTTCATGGCTCGCTTGCTCTAGCCGCCTTAGCCTGAGAAAGAGTCGGTAATCTACAAATCCGTCTGCGTGGCGGAACGGCTTCCCCTTACCAGCGAGCCAAGTCCGCACGGATTCGCGATTGCATCCGAGCCAGACTGCCAGATCGCTTTGGCTTAGTCCAGTTCGGTTTGCAGCTGACCGTAGCTTTTGAACAAATCTGTCTGGGGTCACGAGAGAACTCTATATATCCAGATTGCGACCGCTCCCGGCAGGGAGCCAATCAAGGCTCCCGCCAGGAACACTAACACGTAGTCGAAGTGTGGTATAGCTACGAAAGGGTCGGGGGTCATTTGAAGCCGAACGCCTTATCAAGGGCTGCTTGAATGTCTTCAGAGGAGGCAGGAGCCGGTGTGGATGGAGCCGCAGGCGAGGCAAACGTTTCCTGTCCAATGGGACCCGAGCCAACGAAAGTTGCTTCCTTGAAGCCCTGAGGCTCTCCCTGAGACTTCCTCGGACGACCGGGACCACGCTTGGGCGTCTCTAAAGGGACAGCGGGGGATGTCTCTGTCACTGGTGGGACGTAGGCAAGCTGTGTCGGACCGGCTTCTGCGATGACCCTATGAACGGTTGGACGCGGAGGAAGCGCCGAGAGTGGTGCTGTCCTGCCCACGATCATCTTCGGCTCGTCAGTTTCAAGCGCCCTCTGCACGAAAGGCAGGAGATCGGGGCTAACCCACGCATTGAAACTGAACGTTAACGCCTTGTTCTCATAGCCAAGTCGAGTCACCACATCGTTTGGCTGAGCGTGGTTGACCTTGAGGTAGCGACGATAATTTTCATAAGGTCTGCGGGATGCAGGGGCGACACTCAAGAGGAAGATGGTTCCTTTGGTTCCTGCCACGAGCACAGCAACCTTGTAACGGTTGTCACAAGCCGGAACGAGATTGCCCTTGGGAGTTTTCTGATCCCAAACTGCACGGGGGCAATTGGCGCAAAGTTCGCTTTGAGGCTCGATCGCATTTGGCGAGGGTCTAACCTTATCGTCGCTGAAGCAAGTGGGAGGAGTAGGCCGACTTGAATCATAGCTATCCGGCGGATAATAAACACGGGTATCATTCTCCCACAGCATGATGACGTCGAGCGTCAACGATGTTGGAAGAATGCGCATCCCATTTTCATCAAGGACATTAAACCCGCTGTCCATGCTGATGCGAGCCGGCTGTGCAAAGCCGAGTGTGTCTGAAAATGCGTCTTCTCGGCGAGTTTCGCCGAGGTAGGCGGGACGTAAGGTGATATCGTTATTCATGTTTTCCTCACATTACAAGCGGTAAAGGTTTTCACATCAACTCCAGGAACTGGAATCCCCTTGTCGAGGAGCCGCTTAACCTCCTCTTTGTTGATGTGATTAGTGAATAAATTAAAGGCGTTGGGGTTATTTTCCTCTATCCGGTCTAGTACAAAGTCGATTACAGCCTGCCGATCAGTCATGGTCACGCGCATTTGTGGTGACTTGTACGCCACGCCGGCTTCAGTTTTGATATTCTCCTCGCCACGCTCTTTCATGGCCCCAAGAAGAAATTTCTCAAGAAGGTCCATTTTGGTTTCTCGCTCAACGGAGCGTTTTTCATAGGTTTTCGTATCCTCGTTCTGCTCGTCTCGAATTTCTAGATACGTCGTTATCGCCCATGCTGGGGTATAAGTCACTTCAACCCCCTAAAAGCTTGGATGATTACTGTAATTATAAGCGCAACTAATAGCCATATTAAAACTATTAGTGGAATTGTAAGAAACCACGGAACATCTGCCATTTCCCTTCCTCCGCGAATTTCAGCACGAGTCCCTGCAAGGACTCGTTAGCATCTAACCGTTTGTAAATGTCCTTCTCCAACTGCGTGCTCACAAGCTGGATAATTTTCACGGGACCTGATTGCCCCGGACGATCAAGACGTTTAATTCCTTGTCGGTATAATTCATTTTTATCCGTAGGGGCGTACCAGACGCACACTCCCGCGCTAACAAATTCATTAATTCCATGGCCTGTACAGCTAGGGTCTGCAAGACAAATTCGAAGTCCAGAGTTGGGATTACCAAAGGCTCTGAGGATTTCGGTTCGGTCTTTAGCGGGGACGCTTCCATTGAGGATCACCCTTTGGTGTTTTGCTAGCCGCTCGTATAGCATATTCAGCACGCTTGTCAAGGGCGAGAATATAACCAACTTTCGATCCGTCTCCGCGATGATTGACTCAACCTCGTTAAGGCGAGCGGTCGCATGTAGGTCATGCCATTCATGCGTACTGTCGTATACCACCCCGGCGGCCACTTGGATAAGCTTGAGACGTAATGAGGCTTCATTAACCGCATGTACGAGAGCCCCGGATTGGAGGGCGAGTACCGCCTCCTTTTTAAGCTCCTTCCACGCATGTTCCTGTTCTTTTGAAAAAGGGATGTCTCGCTGTTCCGTCGTGCAAGGAGGCAATTTGAGCATGTCGGAACTAAAACGGATAGACGGCGACAGGAGGCGATGAACGCTTTCTGGAGCAGACATCCTTGGGACCCATTTCCACTGACTGACATGGATCATTGTTCTCCCTTTCCAGGAGAGGAATGATTCTCCGTTGGTTGTCCCCGCCAGCTTGGCGAGGCCGTATGCGTCCAGCGGTCCATTAGGTGTTGGCGTTCCTGTAAGGAGCCAAAGATATGAGCGAGAGCCAATAAGCGATCGAGCCGCGCGAGATCGTCGAATCCCCTGTTCGCGGTAAGCTCCGGCCTCATCGACGATCGCGAGTTTGATGTCGGTTCTTGATTGTAAATCTTTTGCGAGTCCTTCAAGCGGCTTTCTCGGGTCGCTGGGGACTCCGCATGTAAGGCCGTCGTGGTTGATGATATAGAAGTCGGCTGGGCGCTCAAGTTCTCTTCTCCTTTTGTCGTGACTTCCGTGCAGGATACGGTAACTTCGCCGTCCGGCGAAATGATCAAAGATATGTTTTCCCCAGACCGAGTGAAGGATTGATAGAGGGGCGACCACAAGACAGCGAAACGTTTCATTTGATTGCCTTATAAGAAAGTCAGCGGCCCATAAGGCGCTGAGAGTTTTCATTGTCCCCATGTCGTTGAGACAGAAAGCACGGGGGTTGAGAACCAAAAAGTTTGCGGTAACTTTCTGATGCGCCAAGGCAATCCAAGGCGGCCTAATAGGATAATCGTAATTCGCGATTTCGAGTGGCGGTGGAATGCGTAACCCCAACCTTCGAAGCCGCTGTGAGTTCGATAACGAATAAGGGATAGCGATGTGCGCGCCATTTATTTCCTTCGCTCCTTCGATCTCCTGCAAGCAAGAATGTTTCGGATAAACAAGACAATTATGGCGTGACGAAAAGTACATCGTGAATCATACCTATTTCCCAGCCTATTACCCAACCAACTGTAAGCCCAATAATGATTATAATCATAGCATCTTTTATCGGTCCCATACCCACACGTTCGGCCCGTCTTCCATAGAGCCGCCTTCCCAATGGCCCAACCTAGAACCTATAGGTAGTAATTCCCGAGTTTTCTCCAACCCAACTGAATTTTCAATCCAAGCATGCCCACCCGCAGCGATAATCGCCGACATGACAAGGGCCTGTCGGGGTGTTGGCTCGTCAATCCCTTCCTGTTTTGTCTCAATTCCAAAAAATCGGCCGCTATGACAAATCAAAAAATCGATCGTGCAAGAGCCATAGCCCATTTGCACAGGCATGAAATAATAGGCTCCAATCGATTTAAGATATTTTTTCAAGGACTCTTTGACCATTTTCTCGCGCATAATTTTCTCTCCTTCGCTGGTTGATTCGCTCCGCGTTCTTTTTCCTATACGCTCGGATATATTCGTTATAGGCTTGTCGTGACCGCCTACGACCCGTTTGGGGTTTTGCCGCTCTTGCCAAGGCTAGCGTTAGGGGATCGTCCCAACTCACCGTAGATTCTCCATAAATCGAGAAGGTGGAGCCTGCACATGCAGGCGCTGCGGAATCGCTCCCACTCCATCTGCTTTTTTTCAAGCTCCATCTCTTCGTCAAAAGTCATCCTGACCCCTGTTTTTCTATATCGTCGGATCGTCGGAATGCCCGACTTCGTGATGCAATAAGTCACTGCCGTGAAATCCCTTCTGGAAATTCAAAATCTTCTCTCACTTGACTTGGAATTTTTATAATATAAGCGATGTTTGGTCGCTCAATATATAACAAATCAAGCTTGAGATATCCATCAGATCGAATTTTCTCAACGATAAACTCAAAAAGATTTTCACGATCATCAGGAATTTCAAACTGAGCCGGATTAGCCCCGTTGCTGACGATTCGAATTATTCCAGACATTAGATTTCACTCCATATCGCCTGCTTTGCTAATGTGATCAGATTGGGGCGGCAGTCTGCGGCCTTTCTGGCTTTGCGGTACTCGGCTCGTTACGCCGCCCCTATCGGACCGTGAGGCTCACTTCAAGCTGCCAAGCTTTAGCCCAACGGTGATAACATAGCACATCCGGCAAGGATGTCAAGAGATATTTTCGTACTCGACGATAAATCGGATCGCATTTTCGGAAAATCCGTCAATGTGAACCCACGTTCCATAACCGACTCCGTGCTGGGCTGAAGCGACGTTAATCAGGTAGCCTCGATTTTTCGGCTGGGGAACATAATCATGAGCCTGTTCGTCAGTCACGACAATCAACCGATCGTAAGACACGTGCTGATTTAATGTATTCACAGCGGCACCAAGTCTTGTCCCCATGTGGATTTGCGACCGAATGACGCAGTCCACTCCTACCATCCCCCGACGAGCAGGGACCTCGACTAGGGCATCCGAGAACGTGAAAACACGAAGGTCGTTTGCGTTGATTACGCTGGCTAATGCCGCCGCTGCGTCCATCCGAGTCAAATCGGATTTTGCTGATAGCGTAGCTTCCATCGACACGGATACGTCGATTAGGACTACGGTCTTGCCTTTGAGAACCGGCAGGAGAGCAATGTTTTCACAAAGGGCAGTATCAAGCGCTTTCTCAAATCGAGGAGCCGCCCTAGCCGCTGCAATGAAGCGAAACGGCAAGACCTTATCAGCCCCTTTGCGAGCGACAATGGCCCGGTTGATCAGGTCAGAGTTACATCCAGCTTTTGCCATTCCACGGAGATTCCGCAACAGGGCGAGGTAGCCGAGTTTGCCCTCTCTGATCAATTGCTCGAAAGTCTCGCGCTTGTCCTTGCCGGCTGAAAGCTCGACCTCCCAAGTCAAAGGCGATTCAAGCTTGTTCTCTACAAGCTGCTTCCATAAAGCCCCGCGGTCCTTCGTGTCCGGTTTGGCGTGCACAAGGAATAGAATATCGCGTAATTTTACCTCGGTATTACGCGAATATTTTCCGAGTTGATAGGCGTCGAATTTCAGGAAAGCCCTCGCGAGCCCCTTTTTGAGTTGCGCCGAGAGCGGTCGCTTACCGCCATTAATTTTCCAATACAGGGCGACAAGCTCAGTCAGTTCGTCCGCCCGTTGAATTGTCTGCTCGATAGCATCCGCCACTATGCGGCCTTTTCCGTGCTTTGCGAGGGCGCAGAGAAGGAGAAGAGGCGCGTGACGTAGATTGCCCTTAGTCCGAGCCTCAACAGCCATAGAGGCAATCGTCTTCGGATCAACCTCCCCTGCAAGGGTGAGAATACGAGCAGAGATTTCGACTCCGTCCTCGTAAAACTCTTTTTCGCCGAGGAAACAGGACATAACCGATCGGCGAAGCGCCTGTTCGGGAGTCAGCTTAGCGACAGGAGCCCCTTCGTGAGTTCTCCCATGCCGATAGCTAAGTAATCGTACTGAAACATTGGTCCGCATCTGAGCCTCCATTAGGCCCGTGGCGGCATAGCGAACTGGAGGAAAAAAGCGAAATCGGAACGTAAGCGCTCTAACCTACTGAGCTACAAGCTTTACAGCCTGATTGGAATCGAACCAATGACCTCTCGCTCCATAAGCGAAGTACCCGATTTCTACACCATCCAGTTCGTTATACCCGGGAACAAACGAGACACGGTCTTTTTCACTGGCTGAAGTAACCGTGCTCTTCACCACAGGCAGGAGACATCTAGCATATCTGGTGGAGTTGTCAAGCCCTAAATGAAAAAAGCCCGGCGGACCGGGCTTAAGTCTCACGCTCTCGTCAGTGACTGGGCAGTCACCAACACGACCTTAGCCTGCCTTGGCTACAAGCACAAGGCTGGGGTTGGAATTGAATCGGCAATCATGGACGGGACACCACGAACACAAGGCATTCGGTTTGCAGGGCCATTCACCTAGAAGCTCATAATCTTCAGCTTCCCTTATAGCGGCTTTGATCGAATGGTAAGTCCTGTCAACATCTGCAAGATCGTCATAGACTTTTCCCATGCGACCTTCTTTGAGCCAGACGTAACTTCCACTAATTCGATTGACTTCGGGGTAATTAGCTAGAAGGAGAAGCGCCTGACAGCGAAGCTCGGTATCGTCCTCTCGCACTTTGCTTGTCTTCCAGTCGACGAGGAAGGCTACCGGCGGTTCGATGACGACTGCATCCAGCTTACCGCGGAACCACGTCCCACAAGCCCCCCAGCCATTGAAAGGAGCCGGCTGAAAGTCCTCGGTCATTCCAAGCTTAAGCTCTGCCTTTGCTTTTAACTGCTTGAATGGCAAGGCGAACGGCTCAAGGCTAACGGGCAGGCGGGGGGCTCCGTCGAGAGCGCCATTAATATAAGCCTCTAGGAGCTTGTGCGTCGTGTTTCCTTCACGCTGCGCCGCCGTCTCCGGTTGGCGAGGCAAATCGCGTTTTATGTATCGTCGGTAAGCTTTGTGTGCGCAGTTGGTGAAATCGTTTAAAAAAGAAAAAGAAAGGGGGATCATTTGCCCTCGTCCATGATCATTTCTAGCTGAATCGACTCTATGTCTTGCTGTCTAATTCCTCTTACAAAAAGATTTGCCTCTCCTCCCACGAAGTCTATATCCCAATCTTTAGGATCAACTATTACAGAGTTGATGATCAAATTGAAGTCGGATTTGTTCACTTTTTCTTCTCCGGGTATTTCCCACCGTGTTTCTTCTCGGCACGTTCTTCTGACGTTTCGATCGCGATCGCTTGTTTGCGATTCTTCACTTTAGGCCCCGACTTAGAGCCCGAGTGGAGCTTCCCATGCTTGAATTTATGCATGACTTCGCTAGACGGCATGGGTAGCTCCTTCTATCCGGGTTATGGGGCAGTCCAAACTCTCACCCACTGAACATACGTATTTGTAGCCGGGGGCGAGCCGCCTGACGAGCCTTCCACGTCTATGATGACGGGCATCCCATACGAGGGATTCGACAAAGTCGGAGACCCGGTAATGGAGCATGTCCACGGACCGCTCGGCCCTTCGGTCTGATTGTCCCCAGAGACATTCATGTTGTTTACGGCGTTGTCGAGATACATGGTTACGGTGCTGGGGGTCCATAGCAATCCGTAGGTATGGAAACTGCCTGTCAGGTTGCGGCTGTTCGCGAAGTAGCCGCCCCACTGGCAATAAGGGTCGGTTCCCCCTACCGTGTAGTCATGAATGGTTGTGCCCCACCAAGTCCCCTTCGAAGAGTTCGAGGTGCCGTCAGTCCCGCCCTCGGCAATGTCCATTTCATAGCAGAGGCCGGTCGTGCAATTCGACTCGTAGAACCACGGCTTGCCCCACAGCGGGTTGCCATGCACCTGATAAGTCGGCATTTGGGCGTAAACCTCCCAATAGCCGAATTTCTGATTGAAGCCCCCGACTTGTGTGCCATTCAGGGCATAGGGTTGGCTCGCAATGCCCAGACAGTTCGCCTGAGACGTCGGCATGGCAAAGTTGATGCCTGTGTTCCCCGAAAGAGAATAGTTAGAGCCGCCCTCCAAGCAGGTCGGCTCACCATATCCGCCCTCCCAATAGAAGGGTGATCCATTCGCCGTGGTTGAGCTACTGATGATGCTGCTTAGCGACGGGGCCTGGGTGAACTCCTCGTCGAACGCCAACGTGTGATACCCTGCCGCTGCGGCTTGCGGAGGAGGAGTCGGGCCGCTACTGCCGGCTACAGCCGCGGTAGGTACTGAAGCAGCCGAGGCGTGGCCATAGGAGTTTGTCGCCGTGTCCGTGGCGACCAGGGTATGGCCGATGTCTCCGCCTACCGGCGTGTAGGTCGATGACGTCGCCCCGGATATGTTGGCCTGCGTATCTCCATAAGACCATTGATACCCAATTGACGTCGGACTGCCTGTCCATGTGCCGTTTGTGACTGTCTCCATTGTGCCTACGACCGGAGTCGTCGGAGTCACGGCAGGGAGCGCCGTATTGACAGGAGCGGAACCAACTGTCCCGCAATTATTGGCCTTAGCCCCGACACCACAATAGGTCGATTGCGGCGTGACTGATCCACCCGGCTGATAAACATGAACAAATTGAACGTTCATATTACCGTTCACACTGCCTGTGGGAGATGTCGTGTCGAACGTGGCGTTGAGCATACCGGCAAACGTCGCAGTCGTCGGCAGAGCGGCGGCCGGCTCCTGGCACACTTGCACGCCATCAACGTACCAATTTACCTGACTCGCAGTCCAATAGGCAGCGTAGAGATGATAGCCCGCAGTCAAATCGACTGTGCTGCTATAACTGCAACCACCTTGTGACCCACTAGCACTATGGTAGGTCATTGTCGTATCGTCATTACTCGGAACCTGATAAGTCTCCGTCACGTCAACTTCAGGATAATTCCCATTATTGTTCGTCCAGAACACGTTCGAAACGCCCTGCACGCTGGCGTAGTTCTGAATCATCGCTTCCATGTAGACAGGCTGGGCCGACATATTGACATTGGAGAGTATCCACGACGAGTGCAGGCCGCTCACGTTATTGACAGGCATGTGAAGCGCGCCGCCGCTCACTGACGGGGGAGTCAGGGTAATCCCACTCAGATTATAAACCGGGTCGCTGCCGCTCTCGACGCTCCAATTTGTCGTATTCAGAGAGGTCCCTTGGAACTCGTCATCAAGGATCAGGCCCCAACCCGATTGCAGGGAACAGGACGAAGAGCCGGTAATCGGCGTCGAGTAGCAAGAGCCGGAGGGCGGCGGCGTTCCTCCTTGCCAATTGACGGGGAGGGAGACGTTGGTCTGTCCATAGCCCGATCCCACCTTATAGAAGCCCGCCAGACCAAAGGTGTAGGTCCCGTTCGCCGTTCCACTCGGAGGCGTACAGGTGACGCTCCAAGCTCCTGTCTTGCCCGGCACTGCGTCAGGGCAGAGTTTGGTCGAGTACGTCGAGTCATAGCCGGCGACGTTAACGATCGAAGGGCCAGCGCATCCCTCGACAGTGAAAGCCGCAGTTTCGGTCGTGTTGTTGGCGGGAGATGTGATCGACACCTGATCGCCGGTCAGGCTGCAAGCCGATGTTGACTTGGGAGCATAAGAGATGGCGGCGTTTTGCGCCGTGGTCTTAACTGTTGTGCTGTCGCTCATAGTCGCACTGAGCGCCGGGAAGGCCAAGGTCCCCGTGCTCGCTCCCGACGAAGACGTCGCTGTATCGGAAAGCGGCAGGGTGGTGGCGGGGAAGGTCAAGGACCCATTCGGCAGGGTGATCGTCTGTGCAGGGATTGAGATGGACTGGGCATGAGCCGCAGTGGAAAGGGCCAAGACGGAGACTGTCGCGAGAAGGCAGGCGTTATGCGAGCGCATGGTCATTGGTACGTTCTCCCAATTTTGACTTCGGACGCCAACGGCAGGCCAGGAGCCCACTCCGGCGTCTGAGCCATTATAGCAGCAATTTGTGAATGTCTATCAACACCGTCATCGGGAATGAGAAGCCAGCAATCATCGTGCGCCATGCCCACGACTTGGTAGCCCTCTTGGCGATAGCGAACGATTGCTTCAGCGGTCACAATGCGAGAGAGCCATTGCACGATGTTTTCAACTAGCTTGGCTCCATACATTTTGCGGTAGCGATCGCCTCGATAAAGCCGCCACTCGCCTTCCTTCCATCTCAGCCCGCGATAGTCGAGCCATGTCCCGTTGGGGTGATAAATAAGACCGTCTTTTCCTTTGAAAATTTCCCACGTAAAAGATCGCTTTAGTGATAACTCCTCAAAAATTGCGTTTGCATTTTTCCATAGCCGTACAACAGCGGGATGTGTGGCTCGATAAGCGTTCACACCTCGAAACGGCAGGGAGGGATCAAACTCGATTTTGGCGTTGCGCATAACCCGTTCAAGCTTTTTGACCCCCATCCCATATCCGCAGGCTAATTCGACTACTTTCCCCACCTGCCTTTCAGGCATATCGGCAGTAATTGTTCGGTTGTAAATTGAAGAGGTCACAGGCAGGTAAGGGTCTTCTCCCCTGCGGAACCGATCAACAACATCGTCCTGTCCAGCAAGCCAGTTAAGCAGCCTGCACTCACCCTGACTCTGATCCGGCGCAGCAATCAGATAACCGTCAGGAGCTTGCAAAGAGCGTCGTAAGTCCGATCGTCGAGTGAGATTCTGGAAATTGAGCGAGTCTCCTCCAGACCATCGCCTAGTGTGCGCTCCACAGTAATTGAGATAGATACAGAGGGCTCCTCGCTCAGCCATCTCAAGAAGTCTAGCGCTTCGCGTTGACGTGATCGTAGATTTAACATCGATACGGGCTTCAGCGAGCGAGCGGATACGGTCATCTTCGTCCTCCAACAGTTCTTGCATGAACGGATCAGTCTTGGCAAGAGCAGGAATCGGCCCATTCTTACCCTCTTTCATCTCAACCTCCACACCCTCGGCTTCGAGAAGAGCTTTGAATTTGGTAGTCGAAGCTAAATCCTTCTCACTCACATTTAAGTCGTAAAGCCGCTCGTTTTTAGACAATTGTTCGTCGTCATGAATTTTCTGTAAAAGAGAAATGTCGCCTTGCAGGGTGGGCTCGGTGAACATCCTAATTGTTGCGTCGATGATAGGCAGCTCAATTGGAGGGAATGGTGGTGTCATTTCGCCAGTCCTATTACTAATTTAGCGAGTGTATCCGTCAATTGATTTATTAACTCGTTGCGTTGTTTCCGATGCGCTACCTGTCTACATCTTGAAGAGCAAAAACGTTGTTGCGGTCTATAGACGCGATATAAGCTTCCACATTCCACGCAAGCCTCCTCTTTGCCCTGTCTTGTTTTTGGTTCCAGTTCTCCACAGCGCTCCATAAGGTATCTCCTAATTCTTGCAATTCGCTTTGTTTCCATGTAGGAGATTCGATTAACGTTTTGCAGCGGCGAGCTATCCTCTTTTTAACGAGCATGCAGCGGCTTTCGAAGTCAGTTGCCCACCACGTGCTCAGAACACAGTTACATTCTTTGCAAGCAGGGATCAGAAATCCTCCGCTGCTATGTGATTTAGGTGGGAAGTGGTCCTCCGTTGTAGCCGGTTCCCCACAATAAGTACACCAGAACCCAGTCAACCTAACGCGGTATTCCCTGCAATGCTGAGACATAGATGGCATCCTGAGGCGTTTGTAACGACTCATAGGTACCATGACAGCTTGAGGCGTGTCAAACGCCTCTACGGGCTTCCTTGCATCATTGCCTGAAATATAGCCCACGTAAGTTCACAATCGTGGATTGCACCTTCTGCAACTCTCTTCTCCAATTCTGGTGTTAGATCGCGAACGCCTTTCATGTCCTGATAGGGCATCGTCTTAGCTGGGAGCCCGTAGCGCGCTGCAAGGGCTTCTAATGAGGCTGGCTCGCCTGGGTAGAGGTAGTGAGCCATGGACAAGGTGTCGAGCCAGCAGGCAGGCTTGATCCCGTAGTGGTGATTTAGAATGAGGCCGTCAAACTGGGCGTGGTGACAGAGGACCGCAGAACGTTCCAATAGGGCTTTGGCATCGGGGCCGAACGGTTCCGGGCCGGGGAGCCAGTAGGCGAGGCCGTCATGCAACATCGCACAGCCATAAGCTTTAAACCGAGGGTCACGTATGTAACCCTCGGTCGTCAGCTTTTTGAGTGTGTAGTCATCGTCAAAATACGTCTCGAAATCCAAGGTGACAATGTTCATTTCATCATTGACCACGAATGACAGAATGCAGCTGCTCTAGCTTTATTGTAGGCCCGCTGCGCGGACGTGATGGTCTTCTCGTAAGCTCGCTGTGCAGCCGCTCTAGCTTCCTCGTAAGCTCGCCATGCAGCCGCAATAGCTTCCTCGTAAGCTCGCTGTGCAGCCGCAATAGCTTCCTTGTAAACTGACCAGCACGGCGGATCGCAGATCGGCGTGGCGACGGCAGCCTCGGTGGCCTCTTTGTAAGCTCGCCGTGCAGCCTCGGCGGCCTCCTCGTAAGCTCGCCATGCAGCCGCAATAGCTTCCTCGTAAGCTCGCTGTGCAGGCTGCATGTTTTCACTATAAATTTGCAGCACAGAAGCGTCGAGCAAATTGGACGCAGCCCAGTTCCAATCAAACGTATCCGCGTATTTGAGGCACAATTTTAGTGTCGGCTCGACACCGTCACTAAATAGTTCCTCGAATATATCTAATTGTTTTTCACACGCTCCCAGGCTGCGTAGCATCTTAACTGTGATTTTCATTGCCAATCCTCCTCGTCATCGATCGGGCCAAAAACTAACATGGCCGCAAATGCGAATGCAGTGATGACCAGAGATAGGAAAAAGGATCCTAGGGTCAGATTCCAAGACCAGATCATCGGTGACCCTTCCACTGCTCCCACATGGCGACCTCAGCCAAGGGCTCGACACCTTGCAGGTAATTGATAAGCTCGGTTCTCGTATGGTCGGCTCGCTCCCTGTCGCTCAAACGGGGGAAGCGTTCGCTTAGACGCTCCACACCATGCAGGGTGGAGCGAGACCAAAGCCGCTCACCCTGATGTTGCTTGTTAAGCATTAGCTTGTACATCGATTTTCCTCCACCTATTTGGGAGACGGCATCATAGCAAATCGTGCAGGGATGTCAAGGGACAGGTTGCCGCAGGTGGGCAGGGAGACGAATGTAACCTTTCCCCTGTTTGCCGTCGATCCACATGTTAAACGGACCCCTCCAACCAAGATTGAGCATACAGGCGCGGAGGCGTTGTCCAATACGGGAATCCAAGCGATCGACGTCTAAGCCTAAAACCTCTCTAACTAAAGTTATTGAGCGAACTTTCTCGACACCATCATTGTCTACGATTTCAGGCTGAGCGTACCTAAGCTTGTCACGCCACATGACTAGACTGGGATCAACTCCTGAATCTCTCCTGCTAAAAGTGGCCTTCTTTTGAATACGATTGTCGAGATACCGCTCTAGCTTATCATCGATCAGCTCATGTACAATCAGGTACCTTTGCAGGGGGGAGGATAGGCTAGCGAGCTCCTGCAGGTTGTGGGCTAGTTTGAGAAGATTTCGAATTTGTTCCTCAGTTAAAGTGAGTACAATATCTACCACGACCTCAATCCTTTCAATTGGTTTACAGCGAGCTATCTAGCACCTGCAGGTGGGTTGGTCAAGCCAGCGTAGACGTATGTCCAAGGTTGTAGTGGTGTATATACAGAACAAAAGGGGTTGGTAAACTGTTTTTGGGGGCTGAAACTATAACGGTTTCAAGGGGTTAAATCGTTCACATGTAAACCGCTCTACCTTGTCGGTTGATTCCTTAGGAGTCGCCGGGGAAACCGTTCTACCTCATAGCTCCTTCCACGGTAGACATACCCCCTGCCCCTCTTTATGTTGATTTGTAGGTAAGGATGGGGGTAACACTGTTCTCTCCCTGCAATTCCGGGTTTTAGCACCTTGTCGGACTGCAGGTAAAAAGTCCGTCATCTTCAGTAACAGACTGTAAAACATGATTAATTAAATTGCTGTCAATTTTAAAAATCGAGGTGGATTATAATAATTTTAGTCAACGATTATCGTTATGATGGACGTTAACATTACCCAACCTGCGGTTGTATACAACTCCACACTGTTAACATCGCATGTTGCTCGGGTGATCCCCTCAGGGAGTAACTCAGGGGACGTCGGGCGGGGGGAGCCCCCGCGCGCAAAATTTTGGGGTGCCTCCGAAAACCGCAACGAAAATAGAACATTACAACTTGTTTATGTTCAATCTTCATGTTACATTTGCTCATGGCCGACCTTGACCCCTGCCTAGCCCATGCCGCCCTCTTTGCGGATCGTCACGACAATGTTGACGCTCCTTTCCATGCCCAACTTGTAGAGGATTGGCATTCGGATATTCCGAATGTTTTGACGATGGCCTTTCGTGGCTCTGCCAAATCGACCAAGGCGGAGGAGGCGATTGCGATTGAAGTTGGCCTAAAGCGTGTTCGCAATGTGGTCATATTAGGAGAGAGTGAGACGCGGGCGGCAGAACGTCTTGCTGCCATTAAGCACATCATTGAGTTCAATGAGGAGTTTCAGGAGACGTTTGAGGTAGGTCCGGGCGATCCTTGGCAAGAAACCCGCGCCTGCACGTCCACGGGTGTCATGATGCAAGCCTATGGGCGGGGTCAGTCGCTAAGAGGTGTGAAGCATCTCGACGCTCGGCCTGATTTTATTTTCCTTGATGACGTGGAGGACAAAGAGAGTGGCTCTGTTTCTACGCCCGAAGCTCGTAAGAAGACTCGCTCCTGGTTGGCGGGTACGGTCATTCCCGCGCTGGCTCCAGGAGGGCGAATGCGCATGGCTGCCACTCCCCTTCATCCGGAAGCGCTTGCTCCGACTTTGGCAAAGGCGGATAAATCGTGGACGACACGCACCATACCAATAGCTTATCGGGACCAAGATGGGCAGTGGACATCTAATTGGCCGGATCGATTTCCGCTCGAAAAAATTTTGGAGATGCGACTGAATTATCAGGAATTGGAAGAGTTGGACACATTCCAACAAGAATATATGTGCGAGGCCATTGATCCTTCGTCGCAAATGTTCACTCCTGACATGTTTCGGGTTGAGCCGCAAATTCCAAAACCCTACCATGCCGTTTATGCAATTTATGACCCTGCCAGGACGACGAATAAACAGTCAGCCACCACCGGCAAGGTCGTGGCTTCGTGGGAGGGGCATAAATTAATTGTTTGGGAAAGCTCTGCCAGAAAATGGATGCCTAACGAAATTATTGATGATATTTTTTTGACGAACCAAAAATATACGCCCGTTGCCATTGGAGTTGAAGAAAATGGCCTTAACGAGTGGTTGCTCCAGCCTATTCGATCCCGGCAAATCGCCGAGGGCGTTGTCTTGCCTTTGCGGCCTTTGCATGCCCCGAAGGGTAAATTTGATTTCATTCGCGGACTTCAATCCTACTTCCGAGCAGGAGAGGTTGTCTTTGCCAGCGAGATGCCCGAGTTGCGGAGCCAATTATTGGGCTTCCCAACGGGTTTTATCGACGCGCCAAATGCGCTCGCCTACATGTTGACCATGAAACTCGGGGTTCCAATTTATGATAATTTCCTTCCCGAAATTAATGTCGATGGGGCTATTAAAGGCAAGAATATACAATCATACTTGTTAATCAATACAAATAACCAAATTACTACGGCCATTCTCTGTCAACTCGATCGGGGGCGTCTTTGCATTTTGTGGGATACGATTGCTGAGGGAGACGCGGGTACGGTCTTGACAGATGTGCTGAAGGATGCTAATTTATTTCTCGTTGGTAGTCGAGCAATCCTACCAGAGGCGCAAGTTGTCTTTCCCTCCTTCCGCGACTTGCGCCTCTTTTCCTGCCCGGAACATTTTGATGAGTACACCGTGTATGGGCTTAGAGCGGCTGCCCGATCTTTGGGTTATGAGGTCAATCGAGGAGGGGACCCGCAAGTTGGTCGAGAGGAGCTTAGAGGGCTTATACGCCGCCCATCTCATGGACATGCGGCGATTGGAGTCGGTTCAGCAGCGACTTGGACGGCAAGGGGCTTTGTTGCTGGATATGCTCGTGACCCGGTCCTACCCCTGCCGATAGAGAACGCTTATGCCGTTTTGATGGCTCCCCTTGAGAGCTTCGCGGCGACGATGCGCTTGACGGCGGATACCCTTGTCAATCCTCCGAATTATGCCTATACCTCTGATGGGCGGCGTTTTATCAGTGCGCTTGCCCATGTGAGGTAGTCATGGCCTTCAACGCTGCGGCGCTTTCCTTCATGCCGCTATCCAGTCTCTACAACCCCTTCAACCCTTCGGCGGTCTATCCTTCTGTCTTGGAGCCGGATGGCAATGCGGGCAACTCGACGGCTCAGCTTACGGCTATGGGCCTTTCGTCGATCACGGTGACGACTGCCGGCGTGACCGTTCTCACTGCTGCGCCCCGCAACACAGTCTCGCTCGTCGTGCCGACGGATCAGATTGCCGTGACGGTATCTAACAACAACTCGTACTATGGGACTCAAGGGGCGTTACCTCCGACTTGGCCCCTTCCCAATCCGGCTCAGGGATGCAACATTACGCCCCCTGCTAATGGCTTCTCGATCGCCCCTGGCAACTCAATCCAGCTTGCTCCTTATAATGATCCTGTGTACGCGATCGTGGCATCGGGAACTTCCCTGCTCTTTTATAGGACAAGCTGATTGAGGGGGGTTATGATTGATGCCTGCTCCTAACAAAGATGCTGGTGCGGCGTTTGCGTCTTCGGCTATTACGAAGACAGGATCGGCTCAGATAACACAGTTGCAGCCAGCCCAGGCGGCGAACGCGACAGCTTCGGCTCCTCAGACCCGATTGCCGGCAGGGACGACTCAGCTATTTGCCCCTTTAGCCAGTCGGCAGTCGGCGACGGTATACAACCTCTCTGCAAGCCCTATTTATGTTGGGACAAATCCCAATGGACAGGCGAACAATTACCTTGTAGAACCGGGATATGGCCTTAAGGTTGAAGCGTTCTCTGGGGCGATCTACGTTTATGCGCCGCAAGTCGGGTCTATTCAGATCGTGAGTTCTTAATGGCAAACAGTATCGTTTATGTTACGGAATATTCGCAGATGTTTGTGGACACTGCGGGCGTTGGTCCGATGTGCAAAGACCCTCCTTTGGCCGACTACACGATTACGGCGGGGGCTTCATCTGCACAGGGGCAGGTCTTCAACCCTGCTACACGGTTCATTCGTATGCACTGCGACAACACTGACTCTGGTGTTGGCGTCGCCGTTCTCATTGGGGCTAATCCAACGGCTACATCGAGCAATGGGCGTATGGCTCCTAATCAAACAGAGTATCGAGCGGTTCCTCTTGGTGCGGGTTATCGCGTAGCCATAATCCAACTGTCTAATTAAAATGATGTCTTCGTATATTCCTCCTGAGCATATCACGACGCTTACAGACCTTCTCAAGGTTCTGAGCGATCCCAAGGCGACGCAAGCGGCTCTCGCCTCCCTGCAAGAGCGATCGGATGCCGGTAGAGAGGTTCTTGAGAGGGCTCAGGCTGTTCAGAAAGACGCAGACGACAAGCTCAAGGCTCATGCTGATGAAAGCGCCGCGCTTGGAAGGAGATCGAATGAGCTTGCCGCCCAAGAGGCTGGCCTGACTAAGCGGATCGCAGAATGGGAAGAGAAGTTTGCTTCTTTCAAGGTTCAGGTTGATACGTTCGTAAGAGAGACCCAGGAGTTTGATAACAAGAGGACATCGTTTGAACGCAATTATGCTGCTTTTCAAAAAGCGAAGTCAGCTTTGGATTCGCGGGAAGCTGAGTTCAATTTGGCTTTTGCGGCTCTTGCTGAAGAGCGTAAGGCGTTCGAAGCGAAGAAGGCTAAGCTATTGGATTGGGCGAGAGCGACATGACCATTCCCTACTCTATGAGACAACAGGGTTGGATGCATGTTGATCATGATGGCGGATTGACCGAGGATCAGGCTCGGCTTCTCAATCTCCCCCTGCAATGGGGTCGCCCCGGCGTTCATGAGGTTGATACGCTTCACTGCAAACATTGTGGGAGCGTGGTGATTAAGAACCCTGATCGAGTTCGTCCCCGTGGTCACTGCATGATATGTGATTGGTTTGTATGCGATCCGTGCGACTTCGAGATGCATCAACCAGACTATATTCACTCGACTTTGTTTGGACGGGCGGAAGCGGCCAAAAGCGCCGTCGCCAATTTAAAATGTATCTAGGAGCACTTAAATGGCAAAGCGTGTAGCATCTTTGGCGACATTCACCCCCACTGCACAGGCAGACGGCACCCTAACAACGCAGACTTTTTTTGTGGGTGGCGGCTACTTTGGAACCGCTTCGTCCATTGACATCATGTCTATGAACGATATTGTGCAGGCGGGTCAAGCGACATCGTCTGCATTCAACGCCATGTGTTTGACTCGGACATCGACTCTTGGTGTTACGCCGACCGCATTGGCCTTGCCCAATTCGGATGGCTTCATCAAGACTGGCTCTCCAGCCTATTCCAATAATCCGACTTGGTATTGGGCGGCCAGTACGGCTCCCGCTCGTGCTCCTGCTACGACCATTTCTCGATTGCAGTTGGGCTTCAATGCTTTTGGCGGTACATTACGCACAGCGTTTGCGCCGGGTAATGAGTGGATAAGCGTTGGCGCGGCGGGGTCTACTAATGGTGTTGCGTCGCAAAGCGAGAATATATTTTCTTGCCACAATGCTGCTTCTACAACTTCGGGAGCGCAGTCCATCTCGATTACTTATGAGATGATTTGAAGCATGAACCATGTCAGGAGGTTTTCCGCCGTTTATCGAGTTTTGTAACGGCAATGATATAGGGACCGTTACGGGAAGTTCTACCGGGACGTCGGTCACATCGGGGACGGCCAATAATTATGGTTCTTCTTATACTGCCTTAACTGGCACTGGAGGGTCTCCGTATGATACGGAATTTATTCTTTTAAATGTATATTGGACAACAAGTTTTAATGCTGACAGTGTTGCGGTTAATTTGGCTGTAGGGGCTTCTGGTTCGGAAAAACTTATCGCCACTAATTTACTTGTATCTTTGCCAACTTCTGGTACTGCGGTATTTAATTTGCCGTTGTCAATTCCGTCAGGAACTAGGATTTCTGTTGCAATTGCGGCTCATGTTGCGTCGCAAGCACTGGCTATAAATGCTCAATTATTTTCGGGATCGTTTTTTGGTTCCAGTTTTGCTGGAGTTGATAGTTTGGGATACACGTCGTCAGCCGTGACGGGTACGACCATAACAGCCAGTTCCTCGACCAATACAAAAGGATCATATACAGAATTGACTCCTTCTGCTACGGGGGCAGTAAGAGACTATTGTGGTATAATGTATTCTTTAGATAGTTTAAATGGGGCGGCGACGACTACCAATGGACTTATGGATATTGCTGTGGGTGCGTCTGGGTCGCAAAAAAATATTATACCTAATATATTAGTGACAGATAATGGGAGCGCTATTATTACGCCTGTTGTGGTGGGTTTCGTACCCATTTCCATTCCTGCCGGGGCTCATGTATGGGCTAGGTGGGCGGCCACAACTGCATCGGCTACCATTGGTGTTACTGCGTATGGATTATATAGATGACCTGGGTGCTCGATAGCAGCGGAACCAAGACGGCTACGGTGTCTGGGGCGTCTTGCACGTTTTCGACATCGGTTCCGACGGTCACGTGTACGCAAACCGCCGCTGCTAATGATATGGTTGTATTTGCGGGAACAACTGCGCCGACGGGTGTGACTTTTGGAACGACTTATTATGTGATTTCAGCGGGATTGAGCGGGTCAGCGTTTGAGTTTTCGGCCACTCAAGGGGGGTCTGCAATTCAGGTTTCGTCAACAGGTTCCGGTGTTACTGCAACGTTTGAACACGTTCTTTACCAAGATTCGACCAACGGAACGATTGTCGGGGAGTGGGACACGTCCAACTTGGCTTCGGGTGATCTTGTTGAGTTGAGGGTTTATACGATTACCTTGAGTGGAGGCTCTTATGTTCAGATGTGGAAGGGGACCTATCAGCATGTGCAGGTGGCGAACCACAAATCGAGCCCTCCTATAGCTTCTGATCAGGCGACGGAGACGACGATCAAGCAGCTTGCAGGGACGGGGCGTGCTTTCCCTTGGAAAGTACTTCGAATTTAAGTGACTCAGTATCATCATGATTTAATTAAGGAAATATCGTCTGGTCAGGCGATACAGCAATCGGCTGATTTGCCGCTATTTTTTATCCGTTCAAGCATCGATTTATTTTATGGTGGGTATCAGCCCGGCTATGTTTCTCATGGAGCGACTGCCGGTTTCCCCTCTGCCGATCTGCCTCCATTGGGACGAGGACCGCCGCCTGATTTGACGACGGCATTCCAGCCCGGCTATGTTTCTCATGGAGCTAAGGCCGGATCGCCATTTGCCGAGTTACCGCCGCTTGGCAGAGGACCGCCTGTTGATCTAACGACGGCGTTCCAGCCCGGCTATGTTTCTCATGGAGCTACAGCATCTGGGCCGATTGTTGCTGATCTTACGCCGCTCGGTAGAGGGCCGCCGCCTGATCTGACGACTGCGTTTCAGCCCGGTTACATTTCTCACGGGGCTAAGGCCGGATCGCCATTTGCCGAGTTACCGCCGCTCGGCAGAGGACCCCCCGCAGATATTTGGACATGGCTCCTGCAAGGTCGACATGGTGCAGTTGCGGGTACACCCTTTGCTGATTTGCCGCCTCTTGGTAAAGGCCCCCCTATCGATCAAGGGACTTGGTGGCAATCGGGTTATGTTTCGCATGGTGCAGTTGCGGGTACACCGTTTGCCGATTTACCTCCATTAGGTCGCGGGCCGCCGCCTGATTTCTTTACGCAATATCCACAAGGGCGAGTAGGGGCAAAGGCCGGTAATCCGATAGCTGCCGATTTACCACCGCTTGGTAAGGGGCCGTCAATCGATCTTTTTACTTGGGCGATTTCAGGCAAGACGGTTGTAAGTGTCGCTCAGGTTCCAAATTATGATACGTCATTGCCGCCTAGGGCGGCTCCATTCTTGGTCGATCTTTTAACTGGTGTTCTTGTCGGTCAATTTGGGGCGGCGGCAGCTTATGCAATTCCCGCTGAATTGCCACCGGTAGGGCTGGGTCTATCAATTGATCTTCGGACTTCGTATCAGTCCGGGAGCCATGGGGCAGTTGCTGGCTCTCCGTTCGCCGATCTGCCCCCACTAGGACGTGATCCATACAACGTCGATTTAAGGAGTTCGTATCAGTCTGGGAGCCATGGAGCAGTTGCCGCGTATCCGATTTTGGCTGATTTGACGCCACGCGGTTTTGGTCCGCCGATTGATCTTTTGACACAGGTCACAGTAGCGTTAGGTCCGCCTTCTCCGCCAATAGTGACTGTGGTTTCCTTGCATGATCGGCCATTTATTGCCAATGTGGGTCGAATGATGGGATCGTAAAATGGCCCGCGACAAGAAAGCTAAGAAGGTCCGCGTCGCGCCCGACGAAGCGCTTGAGCCGTCCTTTCAGCCAGAAGGGCGGGCGGATCAGCTTGTTCGTAAAGAGGCCGTGCGTGAAGCCCTTCTAAAAATTTTCACGGATGTCACGCAGGGTTTCTATAAACAGGCCGATCGTGCTGACGATACCAAGGATTGGTGGGATGTTTACAACTGTGTCCTTGGGCAGAAGCAGGCTTATAACGGCAACGCCCAAATCTTTATTCCTATTGTACATTCGGCCGTGGAGGCGCGCAAAACGCGCTTCGTCAATCAGGTTTTTCCTAAGAACGGTCGGTACATCGAGGCTGTTTCAGAGGATGGTACGATACCGCACGCTGAGACAGCGCTGTTGGAACACTACGTTCGTAAAGCCAAGCTCCGCACCCAAGTCGCTCCCGCCCTCTGCAAGAATGGCGATATTGAAGGTCAGATGACCGTTCAAGTGACGTGGCAAGAGTTTCGTCGTCACGTCGTTCATAGGGTTAAGAGAGGAGGCTCTCAGTCTCCCCTGCAAGGGTCACAGGGACCTGTGGGGATGCCGGGGCAACCTCCTATGGGCTCGGGTCCTGGTGCGTCTATGGGCGGCATGCAGGGGCTTTCTCAAGCTTACACGGAGGCTGATGATATCGATGAATCGTTTGATGATATCCAAGAGGAGGAGCTTGTCGAAGGTCGCCCTGTGGTCAAGGTCATTCCCGACAGTGACCTCCTCGTCCTTCCTCCGACTGTGGACTCTCTTGAAGAAGCTCTTCGATCGGGGGGCTCGGTCACGACAATTTGTCGTTGGTCCGAGTCGATGATTGAGGAGATGATTGCAACCGAGGAGATTGATCCCGAAATAGGAGAGGCGCTTAAAGAGAGGTTGATCGATGAACAGACACTTAAGGAGCATCAACGACAGGACAAAGCTAAGGAAATGGTTGATGCCGCGGGTATCAAGAGTGGCGCGCGGGGCAAGTATGCACTTGTTTATCGCACTTGGGTCATGCTTAATATCGATGGCGAGCGTAGACTTTGTCTGGCATATTATGGGGGTGAAAACCTCATACTCGGATGCAAGCGTAATCCTTACTGGTCTGATCACATCGACATTATCTCCTCTCCTGTGGACAAGGTTGATGGATCATTTAAAGGTCGATCAAAGCTAGAATTTGGCGTTGCTGACCTTCAATATCACGCAAATGATGTGACGAATCAGGGCGCGGATTCGGCGACCTACGCTCTCTTGCCGATTGTTATGACGGACCCCGAGAAGAATCCGAATGTGGGAGAATTTGTTCTTACGCTCGCGGCGGTATGGAAGACGGACCCGACGTCAACTCAGTTTGCGAAGTTCCCCGAGATTTGGAAGGATGCTTTGGAATTGGTTGCTGCCGATCAGCAAGCGATTTTTCAGGCGCTATCGGTCAATCCAGCGCAGATCACGCAGGGCATGACGCCGAAGAAAAAGCCGTCTCAAGCTGAGATTGCCAACGAGCAACAGGTAGATATTCTCACTACGGCGGATGCAGTTACCGTTATGGAAGACGAAATATTTACCCCAATCGTTCTTTTTATGTTGGAGTTGGATCATCAATATCGAGACAAGGCCCTTCGTGTTCGTCAATATGGCCCGACGGGTATGATGATGAACATGATCGAAATACCGCTTATCCAAATGGATAAGACGTATCAGTTTCGTTGGTTCGGTGTAGAGCAGGCCCGGAATGCGCAGACTTTACAGCAGCAAGTCGCCGGTATTAACGTTTTACGAGGCGTTCCTCCGCCCCTTATTCAGGGGTATCGTTTGGATCTTGGGCCTCTTCTATCTCATATGGTGGACAATCTTTTTGGCCCAAGACTCGGCGCAACTATTCTCAAGGATATTCGCCAAGAGCTAACGATCGATCCTGAGTTTGAAAATCAGATGTTGCTAAACGGTCATGTTGTTCCAGTACATCCGATGGACAATTTGCAGCAGCATATGCAGGCGCATATGCAGGCTGGGCAGCAATCGGGTGATCCGCATGGGACAATTCGCGCGCATATGGCGGCTCACATGCAGGCATTTCAGTTTGCGCAAAATCAGGCGATGATGCAGCAGATGCAGCAACAAGGTCCGCCAAAGGGCGGTCAAGGTCCTGGGGCTTCGAGGGGTGCGCGTATGGGCGCTCAACCGACTGCCCCCCGTGGTGGACAAAATCCGCCAGGAACGATCGCTCAAGATCAGCTTAAAGACCCGATGAGAATGCCGCGATGAAGAGATTGCTTGCTGTAACGTTTGGTGTCTTTTTTGTTACGGCGGTATGGGCTCAAAATTATATTTTAATGGCGCAGTATCCAACGCCAAGTTTGATCCCAGGAAACGGCATCTCGATCTCGGGGGTTTGGCCAAATCAGGTTGTCAGTAATATTTTTGTGCCGGTGTCCGGTGTATGGACGGTTCCGCAGGGCGGGACTGGACAATCTTCTTTCACTGCTAATCTTCCAATTTTGGGTAACGGAACGGGGAACCTCGCCCAAGGGACCCGTTCGGGTAATACGACTGAATTTGCTACGGCGAATGGCGCTTTTACTTCGGGTAACTGTGTAACTACCGACGCAAATGGTAATTTTATTAATGGAGGTGTTTGTGCCCCCGGAACGGTTGTTTATATCCCTTCAACTAGTTGTAAGGGTAATGACGCAGTCGATGATTCAACGGTAATTAATTCTGCTATTACGACAGTATATAATGCGGGAGGTGGCGTTGTCCAATTTTCTAACGGCATGGACTGCCGAATTCAAAACCCAATTATTTTAAAGGCTTATGTACAACTCGTGGGTGCGGGAGCGATTGTTAATGTTTCTCCCGGTGTGGGAACGGTTATTAGGCCCGCTGCAAATATAGCTGCTTTGATAACTCAAGCGACCTTGACGAATTTTATTCACTCGGCAGGTATTTGGAATTTGACTCTCGACGGTCGTGCTGCAAGCTACACGGTTACTAATATTGTTGATGTATGGTGGGTTAACGGGAGATTGATAAATAATTATATAGCGAATGGGACGGGTAATTGTATTAATTTTCTTGGTAGTGTTGCCAGTGGTGCTAATCCTGATTGGGTCAATTGGGTTAAGAATAATTCTGTTCTTGAATGTGCTAATACAGATTTAGCTTTTTCTGGTACTGATTCTATTATCGAAGGTAATTATGTTTCTGGCGGTTTGGTTAATGGTAGTTATGGTGGTCTTATTAATTCTTATGGTGCGGTTAGAATTATTGGAAATCAGTTCGAGGATATATCAGGTGGTGTTGGGTTGCTTGTTTTGGGTCCGGGCGCTGGCTGTGCTACTACTGATAATCCTACAGTTATTGTAGGTAATAATATAGAGCAGAACACGACAGGGTTAGAGTTTCAACTCGGTGCTTGTGGCTCAACGGAAACTACTGATACGACAGTGTCAGGTAATATGTTCGTTGCTAATACTACTCAGGATATTTATGTTGATAGCGGTGTTCAAACAGGTGTTATAGCGGGTAATTCTTTTTCTGATTCGACGCCATCGAATGGACATATTGCGTTTAATGGAACTAGCAATGCTGGATGGGTTATAGGTCCGAACGATTATCATTCGGGTACGACTCAGATAGTTAATATGCCTACGGACGCGGCCTCGCAGGTATTCGGAGCTAATTCGCAGATGTCATCTGTGCTACTGAAATCTTCAACGATTGCAAACCTTGGTTCATGTGGCAGCGGGAATGTTGGGCAGACAAAATGGGTTATTGACACGGTTGCTAGCGGAGCGCCGGTATGGCATGGTAACATAACAGGTGGCGGATCAACCCACATTTATTCGCTGGGTATATGCAACGGTTCAACATGGCAGTATGAATGATGGCTCAACCTACTCTTTTGGCTTCGATCATTGCCGGCGAATCATCTCTGCTGGCTGGTCAACAGGCGGTTTTGAATGTCATCATGAATCGAGCAGCAACTAATTATGGTAATCATGGGACTACGTGGATTGCTCAAGCGACTGCGCCGCAACAATTTTCAGCATATCCTAACGCTTTAGGAAAACCTACAAGTGATATATATGCTATGATTCTAGCGGCAATTGATGGGGAATTGGGTAATATCGTTCCTAAAGCTCTCAATTACGCTAACCCCTCTTTGACATCAGCGGAATGGGTCAAGGAGGCGAACGCTACGGGATTGGGGGTTAACATCGGCGGTAATGTGTTTTGGGCTGATGATAAGGGGGGATCGCCCGGATATGACCCTTCAAAATTATGGTCTCCTGGTGTTACGCCGACCCCCATTCCGTCTTCCGATGTTGTCGCGCTTAAGAAGGGCCTGTTAATGGTCGCTAGCGTGCTAACAAGTCTTGCTGATTCTCTATGACGGGAGTGTAGTATGAACTGGGCTTTGGTAGTGGAAATCGCCTCTTTGGTCGAGAAATATGGTCCGAGTGCCTTAGAGGTAATTCAGGATATTATCGACACCCTGAATACGCATAAGGCGAAGCTTGAAGCCAAGGCTCCGAATCCGCCTTCGCCGGCTCCCGTTTCGACTGATGCGTAACATGTCATATAAATGACAGATGCGGTAAACCCTGATCTCTCGTTAATCGAGCGTTGGGGAGCATTTTTCTTTGCGATATCTTCTGGCGTTCTCGCTGGAGGGTCATTTATATTTAGTAGAATTTGGCATGCAGGACAAACCTACGAGTTATTGCATTCTGATATTGAGGCTTTGAAGGCATGGCGTGAGAGAATTGAGCCTGAGCACACGTCAATTCAGACACAGTTGGCGACATTGACGGCTCGAATTGAATACCTGATTCGGCTTAACGAGCAGCGACTTGACACTTTCCGAAAACCGGAATTATAAGGTTGAACATGGCAGGCCCAAATGACATCGAAGAAGACGAAGATCGGGACCCGGATGACCTCGAAGAGGGGGCCGATGCCGGATCAATCGACGACGAAAGCGGGGATGCCCTCGAAGGGCAAGAAGAGCAAGCTTCCGAAGCCCCGCAAAGGGTAAGTCGTCGGGATGATCGTCTTCGTGAAGAGCTACGCGCAGAGCGCGAGCATCGCGCGCGCGTAGAAGCGGAGCTTCAAGAGCTTCGCTCTAATCGAGATCGCCCGCAACAGCCCAAAGAAGAGAGCGACGATGAGTTTTTAGCTCGCATCTCTTTGATGGAGCCGCTTGCACAAGTCGATGAGAAAATTAGACGTTCGGAAAAGAAGCATGAACGTCAGCTTATGATAGCGACGTTTCAGGCTCGTGATCAGGCTGATAAAGCCGCTTATGTAGCGAGGGCCACTTCTGATCCTATTCGGCGCAAATATGCCGAGGAAGTCGAGCGCACACTTGCTGATGAACGCCGTCGAGGCACCCCCTTTGCCGGTGCAGATCGCGAGACGGTTTTTCATTATATTCGTGGCAAGGCGATGGATGCCAATAAGGGTCGAGAGCAGGCTCGTCAGCAGGGCCAGCAGAATATTCGAAATCAGCAAGCGCGCACAACTGGCGGCCGGGGCGATGTTGCTTCCGCTCCTCGCGGTCAGAAGCGCTTTGCCGTTAATGACATGTCTCCCGAAGCTGTTCGAGCCCGATTGGAGCGACCGGATTCATACATCTGAGTAAAGTCAAATGGCTATCAATTATTCAACTTCATTCACTGCCGACGTTGTAGCCTATATCGCCAACGAAACGCTTCCGTTAGCTCGGCGCAGGCTTGTCGTTTATCGCTTTGCTGATCCTTTGACCCTTCCTAAAGGGCGAGGTATTCAGTATCAGGCGGCTCGCTGGAACCGCATCCCCTTGCCGTATGCGCCATTGTCTGAGGGCGTTCCACCTGTTGGGCAGACCATGACGGTTACGATGGTTTCGGCGACCGCGGTTCAGTGGGGCGACAAGGTCACGATTACTGATGTGGCCGAGATGACGGTTATGCATCCGATGTTCCAGATTGCTAAAGAGCTTTGCACATTGGCGGTCGCTGAAACTTTGGAGCGTAACACGCACAATGCCCTTCTTGCCGGTGCTCAGGTCAATTATGTCAATACGCGCGGATCGCGCGGTTCACTCGTTGCTGGCGATGTATTGAACATTCACGAGTTCAACCGGATGGACGGTGCGCTTGAGACACTTGGCGCTCCCCGGTTCATGGGCGACGAGCAGACGAATAAGTGGGAAGAGGCAGAGAGTGGCGGTTCTACGGCTTCGAACGATCCTCGCGGAATGCCGCACTATTGCGCTGTCATTCACACTCTTTGCGTGCAGGATGTTCGAGAGAACTCGACCTTCGTTCTGGCGTCGAGCTACAGCGATATCAACAAGCTCTACAATGCTGAAATTGGCGAGCTTTCGGGTATCCGGTTTTGCGCCTCGAACATGGTCCCCTTCTGGACGGGATATGCCAACACGGCTTATTCCACGGCGGCTGGTTCGGTAGGTAATCTTGCTGGCGCTTCCTATTATGTGATCGTGACTGGTCAGGATACCCAGAATCAGTATGAGTCGTATGTGGCGGCGGTTAGTAGTGCGATCGTGGTTTCAGGGCCGACTGGCTCGATCACCGTCACCACGCCGACAACGACTGGCTACACTTACAATGTTTACATTGGCACTTCGACATCGCCTACCAATTTGGGTTTGTCACCGCAGGGGCCGACTGTTGGACCTTTGACGGGGCAGGCGACGCAGTTGCCTCCCAATACGTCGATTACGGTTACGGGTATCGGCATTGCCCAGACGCCGCCGGCCGCTCCCGCTTCGGGCGTGACGGTCTATCCGACTTATATCTTCGGACGTGGAGCTTATGGGCAGGTCGTACTTGATGAAATCAAGTACACCTATCTCGACAAGGCGGATAAGTCGGACCCGCACAATCAGCTTCGCGTTGTGGGTTGGAAGGTGATGTATGGGACGATCCTCTTGAACACGATGTTCTACGGGCGGATCGAATCGACTTCGGCCTTCACATCAACCTTCGGGTGATCCATGGCCCTAATTGGAATGGGGACGTCGTCGACCTCGACGCTTAACGGTTTCCATATGAACGGCGATTTCACAGCGGCTGACGCTGCGAGCTTGCGTTCGAACATAAAATGGGACGGAGTTTACGTTAACAAGGCGTGGACTCAGATTCAGAACCACATTGCGTATCCTGGGGCTTTTGAGTTTCAGTATGGGCGTGGGTTTCTTTATGTCCCTCGTAGAGGCATGTTGCAGGTGTTTGAGGGTGATTATGTCGCCTATGATCCGCAGGGATGGCCGATTCTTGTAAGTGGCTGGTCGATTAGCGGATCAGGTTCTAGTGGCTGGTCTGGTCCGAGCGCAGGAACGCCTTGATGCTCGTCGAAGGCGTCAACGTTCTTATCCTAGATAAACCGGATAAGTCTGATCCGTGTAACTTGGCTGTTGTCATTCATGCGAGGGCGTATATAGACGAGAAGCTTCGTACTTGGACTGCGAGAGCCGAGTTTAGAGCCGATAAGTACGAATCTCCGCATGTTGTTTTGGAACGCTGTTTTGCTGCTTTGTTACAGGATGTTCTAAATGGTTGATCGTACAGGACCCCGCAAAGGGCCAAAGCAGCCTCGTTTCAATCGGTCGATAAGCGACTATGTCCCTCCGTCTTTGGAGAGGGACGCACTTCCTAACTTCGATTTGCTCGACGAGGAAACGAAAGAGCGTCTTCGCCAGAAGGCCCGCGCCAAAATTGAAGCTGAAGAGCGTTTGAGGGCCGAGGATGCGTTTCTTGAGCAGGAGAAGCTAAGGCTCGAACGCGAGCTTCATCCCGAGCTTCATGAGCCAGAGGAAGAGGTAACGATCGACCTTGCTATCTATACCGATCGGCTTATCATCGACGGCCGGCATTTCATGCACGGTCGCACGTACAAGGTGCGACATAGTGTCGCAGCGGTTCTTCGAGATCAGATGGCTAGGACGCATAGGCACTATGCCGATACACATCGCGATCCGGCCAAGGCTATGATGGAGGCTAGTCAGGCGATTGCCAAGGGCGGCCCCTCGTGGGCTGTCATTAATGGTTCGACAGGACAGGTGACGAAATTTTGAGTGACGTTCCCGCCATAGGCATTTCGTTTCGCCAGACTATTGATGAGTCTGCGCGTGAGATCGTGCTTCAATGCCACATTTCATCCGACTGCACGGACGAGCAGTTGAACACACTTCTCGATAAACTTTCCTCTGCCGCTGATCGGCAAAAGGCCAAGACGCACCTGCCGACGGAGAAAAATCTTCTCGACGAGGCCCGTGAGTCGCTGGACAGAGAGCGAAATAACTATCTCCTTCTACAAGCTGAACGGGACCTTATGATCTCGAATTTCCAGCGAGAAGCTGAGAGCAATGGACGGCGCAAGCCATTCATGGGCGGGCAAAATAAACAGAAGCTCGATCATTTGAATGGTAAGATTGGGCAGTCTGAACAGAGCATTAAGGTTCTTGAAAAGCGGATTTCGAGTTCTGAGAACATCGTTGCCGCAATGGAAGCCAAGGTGAGTTTTGGCGCGGAGGCATAATGCCCCTGCAAGCTCAGCAACTTATCACTCTTTGTTGCCAAGAAGCCAAGGTTCCTTCGTGGACAACGCAGGCCGGACAGAAGCTCAATCTCATTCTGGGCGAACTTTGTGCGTTTGATCTTGATGTGATCCGCGCCACTTATCAGTTCAATTTCAGCACGACGTTAGCGAGCGGTTCCAATCCGGTAAATACGCAGTCACTTCCTGCTAATTGGATGCGCGCTAATAAGAACGATGTGTTCTACACGATCCTCGGCGTGCAGTATGTCATGATCCCGGTATCGCTTGCTGAGTTCGATGCACTCGTGCAGCAAGCGGGATTGGCTCAATATCCTGAGTATTATGCGGTAGATAACTCGCCGAGGGGCACGGGCGGCAATCCGATCATGTATGTGTGGCCGCCCCCGAGTGGGGCTTATCCGGTTACGGCGCGCTACTATGCCAAGCAGGCGGACATCGCCAACCCGTCAACAAGTACGGTCATTCCTTGGTTCTCCTATGAGAGTGAGCTTTATCTGCATCGTCGTTTGACTGGCGAAATGATGCTGATGGCGAATGATGACCGGGCGACGATGTTTCTCAATGGAGAATCAAGAGTGGGAGGTGGGGCGACGTTTATGGGGGCTTCGGCGATCTTAAAGCGGTATCTGCAAAGCAAAGATGATGCACAGCGAATAGGTACGGTGACGCTCGATAAAAGGAGGTTTGGAACGCCATTTGATAAGCTTCGCAATACTAAAACAATAGGGTGGTAATTATGGAGGAGCATGTATTAGTAAACGAGTTGCGTAGACAACTCTTGGCTCAAGGATTAGAGGAGCAAGTAGACGGCTTTTATTATGATAAGACTAAGGGAATATTATTTATTGATAATGGTTATGGACCAGGCGATGATCGGTCGAAGATTATTATTGATATTCGCGCATTGATGCGAGTATGTAAATGACTCTCCGCAATGCTAAACCTATTAAATTTTCTCCCAAGGGGCTATCTGATACGCTTGATTCGTCGGATAGTTTTCCCGGTGCTTGCGCCACCCTGCAAAATTTGATTCCCGACCCTACAACTCTAAACGTTTGGACACCGCGCCCAGCGGCGGTTGAGTTGACAACGTTTACCGGCTTTTCGACTCCCGGAGTAATCTCTTGTTTAAAAGTGGTAGGGACCCGAGTTTATGGGTTGATTGCCAGTGCGAGGAACAGTGGGAAAGACGAACCATTTAGCTACAACATTGTAACTAATGCTTTTGACACAATTGCTAATGTCACATCGTCCAATGTTCCCACAACTCAATCTACAACAGGAGATTGGGTCCCCCCGACGATGGATTTAATGGGGACCCTACTTGTCGTTACGCATCCGGGATTTGATGGCTCTTCTCACTTTTTTGGTTGGTTTGATATTACAGTGCCGAGTGCGCCCCGTTGGCATGCAGGGAATCTTCTACAGAATGGTTCGATCACGGCTCTCGGTGCGATCACTGCCGGTAGTGGCTATGTGGCGGGAACTTATCTCAACGTCCCCTTGACAGGGGGCACCGGGTCGGGGGCTACGGCGGACATTGTTGTCGCCGCAGGTGGAGGCGTCTCGACGGTTACGCTCGACACTTGGGGCAACGGCTATCTTGCGACTGATAGCCTTTCAGCTTCGAATGCCAATCTTGGCGGTTCGGGATCAGGTTTTGCCGTTGCGGTGTCAACAGTTGCGACGACAGTTTCAGGCCGCCTGCAATTCCTAACTATCCCTGCGTGGGTTCGCCAGTTCAATCAGCGATGCTATTTTGGGATCAATCCTACGACATCGCAGCCTTCGGTCTTGTTTACCGACGTGCTTGTGCTTGGCTGTTCCAATGCGGGGCAAGCGTTGACATTTAGTGATAATCTCCCGCTTGTTGCAGGGCAACCGCTGGGGCTTTCCACCCAACTTGGCGGCATAGTTCAATCCATGATGGTCTTCAAGGGTGAGTCAAACATTGCTCAGGTCACAGGCGATTATGCCTACCAAACGCTTTCAGTGAACACGCTTAATGTCGCTACGGGGACAACATCCCCAGTTGGTATCGCGTCTTCTCCGTATGGCGTTCTTTTCATCGCTCCTGATGGAATGAGGCTGATCGACTTCAATGCGAAAGTCAGTGATCCGATTGGTGCGGCGGGTAGTGGTGTGGTCGTCCCTCTGATAAGCGCGCTTTATCCTACTCGGGTCGTCATGGCCTGTAATGGTGAAGTTGTTCGCATTTCTTTGCAAAATTCAGCGGCGGCAGGATCGCCTTGGCAGGAGTATTGGTACGATCTTGTAAGGAAAATATGGTCAGGTCCGCATACATTCCCGGCGACTAACATTGATGTCTACCAAGGTACTTTTATTATTAGTCCTCAAGCCGTTACAGCTTCGCTGTGGCAGAGCACGGTTATTCCCAATTCATCCTCTTCGTATACTGAGAATGGGGCTGTTTTGGCTTGGGAGTTTGAGACAAGCGTTCTGCCTGATTTAGGCCAGCTTGCTGCATCCGAATTGATTGAGCTATCGGTTAAAGCCGGTGTCCCTCCTGGTAGCGCTACGTTCAACATTATCGCTCTTGATCAGAATGGTGCTGTTTTGCAACAGACAAGTCGGTCAGTTCCTGGGTCAAGTGGGAGTTCGGCTTGGGGACATTCCGATTGGGGCTATGCGGATTGGGGTTCGGGAGGCACGTCGAGCTTGACCCCTTATCGCATTGATTTTCCTGGCCCGGTAATTTACGATCGGCTTGCGATACAGATTAATGGCGTTGCGGCAATTAATCAGAGACTCGGTGATCTTTATATGCGCCAGCGATCGTTAGGGTATAAAGGCGATGTGATTAACGGGCCGGGTTGATGACTACTATTGTTGGAGCTTTACCTTACACCTTCGTCAATGGCCCGACGAATATCATTGACGCGACGCAAGTCAATGCCAATTTCAATACGATCGCAACAGATATTAATACGAATGGGGCTGGGAACGGAACCAATGCCGATATTACCGAATTGGCTGGAACGGGTGCGGGAGTACCCATCGCTGGCACGGTTACTAATGACAATGCCGCATCAGGTTTCGTTGGGGAATACGTACACGCCACTCTCGCCCAAGGAAGCGCCATCAATATGGCGCAGGGTACGACCTACAACGTAACGTCTATTTCTCTCACCGCAGGCGATTGGGACGTTGATGGAACGGCGGTATTTGCGATTACCAATGATCCGATTGGCAACGTGGAAGCTTCCATCAGCACCGTTTCCGGCACCATAAACCTTGGTTCGTTTGGCACGGCAATTGTTTGCTCTTTGTCGAATGGGGCTAGTCAGGGGCTTTTCTATAATCAACAGTTGCCCACAGGCAGAGTGAGACTTTCACTAGGCTCTGCGACAACTGTCTATCTCTGTGCAGTCGCGAGCTTGTTCGTTGCGGGAGCCGCGTGCGCGGTTTATGGGGGCATACAGGCGAGACGAGCGCGTTGACGACACTCGATTTTCGGGATAATGGAAACACATAAGGAACTGAGCAAAATGACCTTCTTTCGTGCCGCGATTCTTGCTACTGTCGGTTTTCTCCCTGCTATCGCTCTTGCTCAGGTGATCCCTGGTATCCCTGTAGGGCAGCAATGGGACCCGACAAACCCCACGGGGTCGTTCAACACTTGGGTTTATCAACAGTTAAATCCTAATACCGCACAGCTTGCCCAGAAGAGCACCTTCCGCAATCTTCTCGACAATGGTGCGGGCAACATTCAGCAGAGAGGGACTAGCGCAGCGACTTGTGGCGGAACTTCAGGCCCTCCTCCCGCTGGTTATGCCGCTGACCGTTGGGCTTGTGAGGCGAATGTGGCCTCCGATACTGCGGTTATTATGACGCCCGGCGTTACGTCTTCGCCTTCTCCTCCGCCCGGTTTTCAGTACTCGCAGACTCTCAATCGCGGTAGCGGCAGCACGCTTGGTCAGCCCATATGTGCCGAACAGGAGCTTACGACTAGCAAGTCGGTTGCGACTCAAGGCCAGCTTGTCGATTTCTCGGTTTATGCCGAGGCTCTTTCGAGCCTTGCCGCTGACAATGGCAATCTTGTCAATCTTTATATTCTGACCGGCACGGATACGGCAGGTGGCCTTGGCGGATCGATCCGCGGCAGTAAGGGAATGACGACAACCGGGAACCATGCGTTCACGGCTGCTACGACTGGTATCTTGACTTACAACTCGAATGGTTTTGTCGCTGGCCAGCCGATCATTTTTAGCTCCTCTGGCTCCCTGCCAGCGGGCTTTTCGCAAAACGTAATTTACTATGTCTCGACCACTAACCTTGCCACCAACACGTTCTCGGTCGCGGCTACTTATGCGGCGGCCTTAGCAGGCACGGTGATTGCCCCATCCAATACGGGCAGCGGCACTCAAACGGTTTACTTCCCCTACATTACCCCCGCCTGGACAACGCTTGCCGTTTATGGCCCCGCATCAGTTTCAGGAGCCCTCGGGAATGGTCAGGGAGGTCAGGGGCAGACAAGTGCGGCTCAGGCTTTCGGGCAGGTCACAGCGGCTCCCTATACGCTTTCATCGAGCGTTTGGACCCGCATTTCGACCGGGCCAGTTTTGATCCCGACAGGTACAACTGAGGTTGCCGCTCTAATCTGCACATGGCCGACTCGCGGTGTGACCGGCTCAGCAACTGACGGCTTCGCTTTTACAGGCGCTCAGTTTGAGATCATGCAGCCCCTGCAAACAACGCCATCACCTTATGAGTTTAAAGATGATGCGCTTGAAACACAGGATGCTTATCGGTTCTATTATGTGGTTTATGATCAGGCAGCGGGGACCATCCTTCCTGCCGTTGGGACGTTGCTGACGACTACGACTTGTCAGCTTACGTTCCCGTTCCCTGCTCCGATGGACATTGCCCCGACTTATGCGGCAATCGGGACTTTGGCAACTTCGACCTTCAAAATCTACGTTGCTGCCGACACATCCACACTTGCCAGCACGTTCGCGTCAGGTAACACGGGTACTACGTTGGATGGATCATTGACAGCCACATTGACTACAGCTTCGACGGCAGGCTGGGCTTGCACGCTTGTTGGTCAGACCGCGCAGGCAGTTGGATTTTCTTGGTCCGCCGACTTCTAAGGAGCTTAAAATATGAGCGTCAAAGGCAAGCGGAGTAAGGGCGGAGGTTCCGGGAATCACATGGGGAAATCAGGCCCTGTCATAAAGGGCCTGCACAGTCTAGGGATGAAGGCCCATGAACCCCATCCTGAAGACTCGTCCCGCACCCCAATTGGTAACCACTTCCCGACTGTCAACGAAGGCGGCGCTCGAAGCGAGCCCGGACAAGCCCGGACCGCGCACGGTCCCCGTACAGCTTAAAGTTGGTTGGGAACGCTTTTCGGACATCATTCATGAGGCTCGCCATCTCATTTCCCGCCATCATGCGGAAATGAGCAGCGAGCCTTTTAATCCCGATTGGGACTTGTTCTATCTGTATGAGCGCGCAGGTTCCCTTGGCGTATGGACGGCGCGGACGATCGATAGCCGGCGATTAGTTGGTTACATCGTTTGGATTTTCACTCGCGGCCTGCATGCTAGCAGCACGATTTTCGCCACTGCCGACGCGATCTATCTTGCCCCTGAGTGGCGTGAGGGCGTGATCGGCTATAAGTTTTTGAAAACTGCAATTAACGCAGTTCGGCCTCGGGCAGACATTGTTAAGGTCGAGGTCAACCAACTTTACGAACAGGGCAGAATGGGGGTATTGCTTGAACGGTTAGGTTTCAAGCACGTGGGCACGGTGTATCAGACCAATGGGCGGTAGCAGTCAGGCTCAATATCCCGCGGCGATGCTCGGGGACCTTTGGCAGAATGAGATCGGCTCTTTTGCTGTTAACCAACCGCTCGCGCAACAGGGATATAGCAACGCCAATTATGCGATGGTGAGCCCATATGGGATGGACGCCTTCGCACAAGGGCTGGCCGGTACGGCAGAGGGTCTAATCCCCTCAGTCATGTCGACGGCTTTCGATCCGCAGCAAGCGCTTTACAATCAGCTTTTTACGCAGCAACAGCAACAGGGGGCGGCGGCTAACGCCATGTCTGGCGTGGCGACGACGCCCTATGGAGCATCGTTGTCGCAACAGGGCAATCAGAATTTCGACATCAATTGGCAGAATCAACAACTTGCACGGCAGGCGCAGGGCGTTCAGACGGCGGGGAACCTCGCTAACATGGGCATGGGGGCGCTAGGTCAAGACGTAAGCAGTTGGCTGAATTTCATAAACACGTCCAACCAAGGGGCGTCCGGTCTGTGGAATGCCATCAATCAGTCCTTTCAAGCGGCTAATCAGATGTATGGTACTGAGGCTCAAAGCCAGACCGCCGCCAACCAACAGAAAGCGAGCGGGCTGGGCGGTCTTGGTCAGCTTGCCGGCGGGGTCATGGGGCTTCTCACGCCATAGGAGTGATTGATGGCCGGTGCGGGGTCTTTTGCCGGAGGGTTAGCTCAATCCGGCGTGTTTCAGAACATACAACAGGCTCAACAAAATGCCGCTCTCGGTTCGGCGTTGATGGATATGTATGGCATCACACCTGGTGAAAGTGGGAGTGGGAGCTACGGTGGAAGCAGTGGAGGTATAGGGGGCCTTCTCGGCAGTCTTTTTGGAGGCGGAGGGGGCTTTGGAGGCGGAGGGGGCTTTGGAGGCGGAGGG
>Ga0187769_10000091_pt1 | contig 45443 bp, 44 predicted proteins | sample 0116_SJ02_MP02_1_FD_133140 | JGI IMG/M metagenome (GOLD analysis project Ga0187769, IMG submission 133140) | Tropical peat soil microbial communities from peatlands in Department of Meta, Colombia - 0116_SJ02_MP02_10_MG | ecosystem: Environmental > Terrestrial > Soil > Wetlands > Peat | place...
AACGACCACATCCCGCTGGCCTCGGAGATGCCCCACGGCGGCTTCAAGCAGTCGGGCTACGGCAAGGACCTGAGCATCTACGCACTCGAGGATTACACCGAGATCAAGCACGTGATGGTCTCCCTCTCGTGATCTGAGACCGCCGCCTATTGGTCACATGGTCAGCTGGTGGCTGCAGCAGGCAGGACCGCTGGCGCCCGCGCAGGAGCTGCGCGACGCGCGGCGGGCTGATGTCTGCATCGTCGGGGGCGGGTTCACGGGGCTGTGGACCGCGCTCGAGATAAAGCGCGTCGAGCCTTCGCTCGACGTCGTCGTGGTCGAAGGCGACGTGTGCGGCACGGGCGCGAGCGGTCGCAACGGTGGCTTCGCGATGACCTTCTGGCATCACTTCATCGGGCTCGAGCGGGCCTGTGGAGCCACGGAAGCGGTGCGATTGGCGCGCGCTTCGGACGACGCGGTGGCGAGGATCGGCGCGTTCTGCGACGACCACGGGATCCAAGCCGATTACCGTCGGGCCGGTTGGCTCTGGACCGCGACCAACCCGGCACAGGTCGGCGCGTGGGAGGGCACGCTCGCGGCGATCGAACGTCAGGGCGAGAGACCGTTCGAGCGACTCGGTACCGACGAGGTGGCCGCACGCGCCGGATCGCCGAGGCACCTCGCCGGCGTCTTCGAACCAGGCTCGGCCACGGTCCAGCCGGCGCTGCTCGTTCGCGGGCTGCTTCGCGTCGCCCGGATGCGGGGCGTGCAGGTATTCGAGCGTTCGCCTGTGGTCGCGATCGAGCGAGCCGGCCCGCTGACGGTGCGCACGGATCGCGGACGGGTAAGCGCCGACCGCGTGGTGGTCGCGATGGGGGCATGGGCGAGTCAGCTACGCGAGCTGCGCGGCGCGTTCGTGATCGTCTCGAGCGACATGGTCATCACCGACCCGGTCGGCGACCTACTGCGCCAGAGCGATTTGCGCGACGGCGTCAGCATCTCTGACTCTCGACTGATGGTGCACTACTACCGACCGGCGGGCGACGGGCGTGTCGCGTTCGGCAAGGGTGGTGGTCGGCTGGTTCACGGGACGCGGATCCCCGCGTCGTTCTCGGGTCCCTCGCCGATCGCTGACGAGGTCACGGCCCGTCTGCGTGCCACCTATTCATGGCTGGCGTCGACTCCAATTGCGGCGAGCTGGACGGGGCCGATCGACCGGACCGTCGACGGCCTGCCGTTCTTTTGCGCGTTGGGCCGTCCCGATCTCGTGTGCGGCGGCGGCTTCTCGGGAAACGGCGTCGGCCCGTCCGCCCTCGGGGGACGGATCCTCGCCTCGATGGCGCTTGGGTTGGACGACGAGTGGGCGCACTGCGGGCTCGTGCGCTCGCCGCCGTCGGGCCTGCCGCCTGAGCCGCTGCGTTACCTCGGTGGCCGGGTTGTACGGGGCGCCGTGGCGCGCAAGGAGCGCGCCGAGGATGCCGATCGCCGGCCGTCGACGCTCGACCGCGCGCTGGCCCGGCTGGCGCCAGCGGGACTCGTGCCGGTGGACTGAGCTCAGTCGCCGAGGCATAGTCAGATCTGCCGGCGCTCATCGCCTTTCTGTCGGGATTGGTCCGGCCCGTAACGTCGTTTGTGGTCGCTGACCCGTCCCTCTTGCCGTCCTCGGCAATGCGAAGCCGGTCGGAGCATTCTCGGGCGTTGACAGAGACCTGCGTGTGGCAGAGGATTGGCGTGAGCGAGGGCAAACGCAGGACGGAGGACGATCATGCAGACGCTGGCGGGAATCTCGTTGGCTGATGTCCAGGCTGTCTATGACGGACCTGAAGGCGACCTGTGGGAGTTGGTAATGGGCGAGCAGATCCACATCGGTGGATTGACCTCGTCGATGGATCTCGCCGAGCGGGCCGGTGTCGCGGAGGGCAGCTCCGGGGTGGATCCGTGCTGCTGCAATGGCGCGGGGATGCGGTTCCTGGTGCGCTTCCGAAGCGTCGCGCACGTGACCGGCGTGGACGCGACGGAACGCGTCGTCGAGCGCGGGCGGCGGCGCACCGACGAGGAGGGGCTGTCGGACCGCGTCGAGTTTGTTGTTGGCGACGCGACCGATACGGGTATGCCCGACGCGTCTGTCGATTTCGTGTGGGGGGAAGACGCGTGGTGCTACGTCGAGGACAAGCGGAGACTGATCGCCGAGGCGGCCCGTCTCACCCGCTCTGGCGGCAAGATCGCGTTCACCGATTGGCTGGTTGGTCCGGAGCCGATGGATGATGGCGAGGCCGAGCGCTATTTGCGATTCATGAAGTTCCCCAACGTCTGCGATCTCGATGACTACTGCGATCTGCTGCAGGAATGCGGCTGCCGAGTCGAGACGGCCGAGGACACCGGCCGGTTCCCATCCCACGTAGACCTGTACTTGCAAATGCTGAACATGCAGCTGACCTACGACGCGCTCAAACTCATCGGCTTAGCCATGGAACTCATGCAGACACTCGGTGGGGAAATGGACTTCGTCCGGCAGCTCGCGCACGAAGGCAAGATCTGCCAAGGCAGGTTCGTAGCTGCCAGAGCCTGAGCGCATCGCTCTCGGCCCACTGACGCCCTTCAGACCGCGCAAGAGGGTGCGCAGTGTTGGAGAGCAGTGGGACTGTCGGAAATGGGTGCAGATGACGTCGCGGAGGCGGGCCGGTGGGCGACGGGGGCTGGCAGATCCGGACTGAGTGCGCGAGCCTCGCCTACAACGCCTAAGAGAGCATTCGCTTCCGTACAAACCGCGGGCGGCCCTTGTCCAGGTACGCGCCAAGTGGATACGTCCGGTAGCGCAGCCGCGGCAGCTTCTCGATCGTGACGAAGCCGGGTGGCGCGTTGATCACGTCGGGAATCCGGTTGACGAGCTGTGTCACGGTGGTAACCCCGGTCGGAACCGCCGGGTTTGAGAGATGGAGCTCGGGCTCTCCGGTGACTGTCCAGTCGTTGATGTCAGCCTCGCCGGGCTTGTACAGCCTTCCGGTCATCTCGAACGTGAGCGTCATGCCCTCGTGCGTCCGGACCGTGTCGACGTCGGTAAATCCGACGACGCGGCCAGGCTCGACGGTGAGGCCCAGAGCAGTGGACGTCACCGGCTGGTCGGCCACCTCCGGGCGGGTCGTGCTCGTCACTTCGGCGACCGTGACGCCGAGGTCCTCGACGAGGGCGCCGAGGGTGTTTCGACCGAAGCTGGGGGGACGGTCGGCTTCGGCGAGCCACTGGTCGAAGTCCTCAACCGTCGTATCTACGCGCTGATCCTTGGCCACCTCGGGTCCGTAGTCGTCCACGTTCCAACTCGCGCGTCCCGTTACCGTCTCGATCCGGTGAGAGGTCCCCAGCACCAGGCTGACCAGGTTCACCCAGTAGGTGTCCTGATGGCCGGTGCCCGTGATCGTGACGCCGTTCTGGCGCGCCAGCTTGTCTAGCTCGGCCGTGTGCATCGGCGCCGTATTCCACGGGTAGAGCGCCTCCTCGGAGATGGTCACCGCGTTGACGCCGTGCTCGGCGCAGCGGCGAAGGTGCTCGTACATGTCGGACATGTAGCTCGCGACCGCGATCACGGCGATGTCGGCCTCGCGCGTGCTCAGGACCCGATCGGGATCGTCCTCGACGATCACCCCGGTCTGATACCCGAGGCCGGCGACGTCACCGAGGTCTTTGCCCACCTTGTCCGGGCTGCGGGCGAGCGCCCCGACGATGTCGACGCCTTTCTCGATCATCATCCGCGTGGCGATCGAGTTCATCGCGCCGACGCCATATACCACCGCCTTGATCCGTCTCATCCGCTCTCCTTCGCCTCGCTGACCTGACGCCACCCCCGTATGCCGGTTGACGAGAATATCGGCGTGCGCAAAGGTGCGTTATGGGCATCCGCGCCGGCGCGCCGTCGTAATCGACTGCGACGAGGTCGAGGTTGCGGCGGCGCGCGAGCGAACCCGAGCCTCAACGAACCCGAGCCTGAACAGAGAAGGAGGGCAACATGGAGGATCTCTACATCGACGGCGAGTACACGGCGAGCAGCTCCCGCGCTGCGATCGAAGTCGAGAATCCCGCCACCGAGGAGGTCATCACCGAGGTGCCCGACGCCGACGCGGCGGATATCGACCACGCGGTCGAGGCGGCGCGCCGAGCGCAGCGCGGGTGGAGAGCGGTCGACGGCCTCGAGCGGGCGGGGCTGCTGCACCGCTGCGCGGACCGGCTCGAGGAGCACGCCGACGAGCTCGCGGTCCTCCTCACCCGAGAGGGCGGCAAGACGCTCAAGGAGAACCGCGACGAGATCGACTGGAGCGTGACCGCTTTCCGGCACCTGGGGGAGGTCGCCCGGTCCGCGCGCGGGCGCGTCGTCGGCGCGACCAAGCCTGGCCAGATGAACTTCGTGCTCTACGAGCCGCTCGGCGTCGTCGTGCACATCCTCCCCTTTAACTACCCGATCGTGCTGCTTGCCTGGCAGGTGGCCGCCGCGCTTGGTGCCGGTAATACGTGCATCGTCAAGCCGAGCGAGCAGACGCCGCTGGCCACGCTGAAGCTCGGCGAGGTTTTCTCACATCTGCCGCCTGGGCTATTCAACGTTGTCACCGCCCGCGGCGAAGGCGCAGCACGGCTGGTCGACCACCCCGGCACCGACATGATCGCGTTCACGGGCTCGGTCGCCGTAGGGTCGCGGATCATGGCCGGCGCGGCTCCTCGGATCAAGAAGCTGCTGCTTGAACTCGGCGGCTCGGATCCGTTCATCGTCCTCGGTGACGCGAAGCTGGACGTGGCCGCGCGCGGCGGGGTGTTCGCGGCGTTCCTCAACGCCGGCCAGGTCTGCACATCGGCCGAGCGGTTCTTCGTCGAGAGCTCCGCCTACGACGAGTTCATGGAGCGCGCGGCGGAGGTGATGGGGACGCTGCGTCTCGGCGACCCGTTCGGCGAGGTCGATGTCGGCGCCTTGATCTCGCGCCAGGCACGCGAGCAGGTCGCGAGCGTGATCGACGACATCTCCACCCGCGGAGCGCGCGTGATACGGGGCGGCCAGGTGCCGCCCGACCTGCCCAGGGGGTACTTCTACGAGCCGACGCTGATCGAGGTGACCGACCCCCAGCGCCAGCGGTTCGAGTCCGAAATCTTCGGACCGCTCGCCACGGTCACGCGCGTGCGCGACCTCGACCACGCAATCGAGCTCGCCAACGACTCGAACTTCGGTCTGGGCGCGAACATCTACACGTCGAACCTCGAAACCGCGATGCGCGCCGCGACCGAGCTCCAAGCCGGCACGGTGTGGATCAACGACCCGCTCAAGGACAACGACGCGGCGCCGTTCGGAGGCGTGAAGTTCAGCGGTCTCGGGCGCGAGCTCGGGGTCGAGGGCATCAGCGCCTTCACCCAGCCCAAGCACGTGCACATGGACTTCGCCCAGGTGCCCTCGCCGGAGTGGTGGTTCCCGTACGAGCGTCCCGCGATCGGGGAGCGGGCGGCGAGTGAGCAGGAGTCGGCGGCCCGGGAAGCAGCGCCGGCGTGAGGCCGGTGCGCGTCGTCGTCTACGGCGTCGGGGCGATGGGCGCGATCATGACCCGCCTACTCGTCGATAAGGGCGCGAAGCTGGTGGGCGCGGTCGGGCGCAGCCCATCGAAGGTCGGTCGCGACCTGGGCGAGGTGGCCGGGCTCGGGACGATGCTCGGCGTGACGGTCGAGGACGGCGCCGAGGCCGTGCTCGGCCGGGCCGGTGCCGATGTCGCCGTGGTCGCGGTGTCCAGCTATCTGGAGACGATGTACGACCATTTCCGCACGTGCCTCGAGCACGGCGCGAACGTGGTCACGATCGAGGAGGAGAGCTTCTTCCCGTGGGCCACGGCGCCCACACTCGCCCGACGCCTCGACGAGCTCGCCAAGCGCCACCGGGTGACGATCCTGGGCTCCGGCGCGCAGGACCTCTACTGGATGACGCTGCCCTGCGCACTGATGGGGTCGGCGCACCGGGTCGACTCGGTGCAGGGCCGGACCACGTGGAACGTGGATGACTATGGGCCGGAGGTGGCCCAGCACGTCTGGGCAGGTTCATCGCTCGAGGAGTTCGAGTCACACCTCGCGCGGGACGGGTGGCCGCCGTTCGTCGTCCGGAACACGCTCGACGCGCTCGTTGCCGACGCGGGTCTGACCGCGGACGGCGCTCAGACGTCGGTCCGACCCGTCCTGGCGGAAGTGCAGACGCCGTCGAGCAGTCTCGGTCGAGTGATCGACCCCGGGCAACTGCTCGGCGTGATCGACACGGCGACGGTCACCACGCGCGAAGGCCCGACGTTCACGTTCGAGCAGACCGGCTGTGTGTACGGTCCGGGCCAGTCTGACGTCAACGAGTGGATCGTGCGGGGGGAACCCGACGAGTTGCGATTGCGCAACGATCGCGTGCCGACGCGGCTGGCCACGTGCACCCAGGTCGTCAACCGGATCCCGGACGTCATCCGGGCGCCGCCCGGGTTCGTCACCGTCGCGGAGCTGCCGAGGATCCGCTACCGGCACTTCGCGCTGGACTCCTATCTGGGAGGACCATGAGCGAGCGACCGTCGTTCGAGTCGTTGACGCCGACCTCCTTCCTGGCGAGATCGGCGGTGGTGATGCGCAAGGCGTCGGGCCTTCAGTGGCCCGAGGGACGCTTGGCCTTCGCCGGCTCGGACCTGGCCTCCGGCTCGGCCGTATGGATCCACGGCACCGTCGACAGCGGGCACCGCGCGGCTCGTGCCGCCAAAGATGCCCGCCACCAAAGCACTGGCATGACCGTGGACAAGTCTGTACAAAGGAGGCGTTGCGGACTGTCCTGTCACGACGGCCGCCACGCCGTAGGATGACATTTCAGCGGGCCGAGATCACGAGGAGAGGAGATCCATGACTGAGAGATCCCCAGGCGAGGAGCTGACCGCGCAGCAGCAGACCAACGGTCACGTAAACGGCCTGCCCGAAGAGTTCTTTGAAGAGTGGCGCGACGTCGCCTACAACTGCTTCAGCTCGGGGCACAAGTTCTGCCGCGAGGTCTGCCCGGTGATGCAGGTCACCCGGGACGAGCGCCACAGCCCGACCGCGTTCCACGCCGACGTCGTCGCGATGGAGAAGGGCCATCTGTCCGTTGAGGACGTAGCCGAGGACTACGTCCACTGCACGATGTGCGGGGCGTGCGAGCTGCGCTGCCCCAACACACTGTTTACCGGGGACTTCTATCGCTTCCGTCAGCGGACGATCGACGTGGTGAAGGCGGTTCGCGCGCTCGCGGTGAAGCGGGGCGTGCACCAGAAGAACTGGAAGCGATGGGCCGAGCTCACGGACCGGTGGGGGAACGAGCCGGTGCTCGGATGGACCCGCGAGACCTCGGGGAGCAAGGTGCGGGCGTGGGCGGCCGGCTTGGACATTCCGACCGGCGGCGAGGCCGTTCTGTTCGCCGACTGCGAGGCTGCCTTCTACCGCCCGTCGGTGCCGCGAGCGGTGGCTTTGCTCCTGCGCGCGGGCGGCGTCGAGTTCGGCCTGATGGATCAGCAGTGGTGCTGCGGCGGGCCGATGTGGGAGACCGGTTACGTGGACATCGCCCACAAGATGGCCGAGCACAACATGCTCGACTGGCGTAAGACCGGTACGAAGCGGATCATCTGCCTAGACCCGCACGACTACATAACGATCATCGAGCACTATCCGGCGCTCGACCCGAATTTCGACGAGTTCGAAATCGTGCTCGCTGTCGACGTGATCGCACAGCTGATCCGGGACGGCAAGCTTGAGCTGACGACGCCGGTTGAACGGACCGTCACTTACCACGACCCGTGTCGGTTGAACAAGCGGATGGGGGTCTGGCAGTCCCCGCGCGAGATCTTGCGCGCGGTCCCGGGCCTGACGTTCATCGACGTCGACCACGTCACGCAGTGGTCCTACTGCTCCGGGGCGGGCTCGAACCTGTGGGTCGAAAAGCCGGAGCTGACGGCCGAGATCAGCCGGCGTCGGGTCGCGAAAGCGAAGGAGCTCGACGGTGTCAACACGCTCGTCTCGGCGTGCCCCTGGTCGGAGCGACCGTTGACCGAGCAGGGAGAGGCGCAGGGCATGGAGGTGTTCGACATTTTCGAGCTGGTCGCCGAGGCGGCGGGATTCGAGGTGTGACATGGCGATCGCGCTTCTCGAAGGTGTCATCGACGAGCTCACCGCAATCTGCGGACCCGATCACGTGTTCTCGGAGCGTTCGGCGGTGTTCAACCGCGCCCGCGTACCTGCTCCGTTCCCCGCTCACCGGTGGGAGGACCACATTCCCTCGGCGATCGTGCTCCCCACATCTGCCGAGCAGGTCTCGGAAGTAGTCAAGCTGGCCAACCGCCACCGGATCCCCGTCGTGCCCCGAGCCGGCGGGACCGGCTTGACCGACGGCGCGGTCCCCCTCCGTCACGGGATCCTCGTCGACGTCAAGCTGATGAACCAGATTCTCGAGATCGACCACGACAACCGGACGGTGACCGTCGGCCCGGGGATCAACATGCTCAAGCTCAACGAGGAGCTTCGCAAGCACGGCTACATATACCCGGACAATCCAGCGTCCTACCCGTGCTCGCTGGTGGGCGGGCGGATCGGCACCAGCGGCTGGTCGCTGATCGGGGCACGGTACGGACACACCCGCGATCTGGTGATCTCGTTCGAGATCGTCCTCCCGACCGGCGAGATCATCAGGGTGGGCGACGGCGGCGGGCCGAAGGTCCGTAAGTCGTCCAGTGGCTATCAGCTCAAGCACCTGTTCATGGGCCACCAGGGGACGCTTGGGATCGTCACCGAGGCGACCCTCGAGCTGGTGCCGCGACCCGAGGCCGAGTTCTCAGCCTTCTTCACCTACGGGAACTACATGGACGCCTGGCGGGCCACAGGCGACCTCGCGCGCTCTGGCGTGGCCACCCTGGCCGGCGTCGTGCTGTTCGACGAAGACAAGGTCTCCTACCTGCGCCGCGACGACGAGGCGTACATCCCGCAACCCGAGTCCGTCAGGTCCGTCGTGGCCTGCGCGTCGTACGGCAATGCCGACGAGGTGAGGGTGGGGGCGAAGCGCCTGCTGCGGGTCGGCAAGGCATCAGGAGGCGCCTACACCGGCGACGAGATCTCCCAGGGCGACTGGGCGTCGCGGCACGACCGGTATGCCACCCCGCAGCACGGACGAACGCGGGATGGGCAGGTCGCGCTCATGAGCTGGCACTGCGAGGACGCGGCGATTCCGTGGCCCGAGCTTCCGGCCGTCCGCCAGAAGTGGCACGCGATCGCGAGCGACTTGTGCGACCGGTTCGACGTCTTCGACGACTGGGGGATGTTCGCCTACACCAACGGTGCTTACAAGCCGTGGGGCGATTACCTGGCCGAGATCGACATCGGCATCTGGGAGATGAAGTGGGACGACGAGAGCTGGGCCGCTTGGGTGGATGCCAAGCGCGAGCTGGCGCGGGTGTCGATCGAGCACGGTGGCTCGATCTCGGCGTGTCACGGGTCGTGCCGGGAGGGCGAGGTCGATCTCGTTCCGCTCGAGCTCGGCGGCGGGTTCGAGGTGATAAAGACGATCAAGCGCGCGCTTGACCCGAACAACATCATGAATCCGGGCAAGTACCTGCTCGACCAGGCCTACGGGGAGGAGTGAGCATGCTCGGCTTCAGGTTGTCGGCCCAGAGGCCGCCAAAAGCGGAGCGGGTTACCGACGTCGTGGTCAGCCGGTTCGAGCATGTCTACGAGGTCGATCCTGCGTTGATGCAGGAAAACGTCAGGCAACAGGACATCCCCAACTGGGACTTCGAACGGATCGTCGAGAGCCGGTGGGAGCACTTGGCCTGGATGCACAATCACTTCGCGGACTCGGTCCTCTCGGGCGAGGAGCTGCTCGCGGAGATCGAACGAGAGGGTTGAGGCTCGGGGCGCGATAGTCGCGCCCCAGAGAGGAGAGGGTTATGTCAGTTGCTACCGGCGGGAACGTGCGGTTCTCCTACTGCATGCTGCCCGACTATCCGCTGAACGACTCGATCGAGATGATCAAGGTCGCCGACGAGCTCGGCTACTACGCCTGCTACTCGGTCGACGAGACCTGGCACAAGGATCTTTGGTGCCTGTTCTCGGCGGCGGCCGACAAGACGCGGAACATTCGTTTCGGCCCCAATGTCACACACGTGTTCCTGCGCGAGCCGACGCTGATCTGCCAACAACTGGCGACGCTCGACGAGCTGTCGGGCGGCCGGGCCGAGGCGGTGGTGTCGACCGGCAACTTCGTGATGTTGGAGCAGTACCACCTTGACTGGGCCAAGCGCCGGCCGTTATCGCGCCTGCGCGAGGCGATGCACGTGATGCGGACATTCCTCGACGACGGCAAGATCGACTACGAGGGGGATTTCTTCAGGTACACGGGCATGTTCACGGCGGCGCGCCCGGTCCAGGAGCGGGTTCCACTGAAGATGGGTGGCATGAAGGGCCCACGCTCGTTCGAGGTCGCGGGCGAGATCGCCGACGGGCTCCACCACGCGCTCTCCTATTCGCGTGAGGCGTACGACTACGTGATCGACCACGTCAAGATCGGCGCCGAGCGCGCTGGGCGCGACTGGCGATCGCTCGACCTCGGCGCGTGGATCGTGTCCGTGGTCTCCGACGACTCGGCGGCGGCCAAGGCAGCCGCGCGAATCCTCGTCGCGTTCTACATCCCGTCGATGCCGGCCGAGCAGCTGGCCCGACACGGCATCGACCAGGCCGAGCTTCAGCCGATCTTCGACGCGTTTGCCGCCGGTGACGTCGCCAAGGCGATCGAGATGTTCAGCCCGGAGATGGCCGAGAAGCTGTCGGTGGCCGGCACCCCGGAGGAGTGCGCCGAGCAGATCCGCAGGGACATCCTGCCCGCCGGGATCAACCACATCATCCTGGCCCTGGCTGACGCGCCGCTCGTGCAGTTCTTCTCCGGGCAGGCGATCGAGGGCGTTCCTCCGATCACGACGCAGCTGCGGCTGGTGGCCGAGCGCATGATCCCAGCCTTCGCGTGACATACCTCGAGGACCTGTTTGGCCTGGACGGCGCCACCGCCGTCGTGACCGGCGGTACCAGCGGCCTGGGCGCGGCGAGCGCCCTCGCGCTGGCGCGCGCCGGGGCGAAGGTGATCGTGTCCGGGCGCGACCGCGAGCGCGGCGAGCGTGTGGTGGAGGAGATCGAGGCCGCCGGCGGGACCGGTCAGCTGGAGTTGGCTGACCTCGGCGACGCGGACGATCTCGCCGCGTTCGCCGATCGGGTGCTCGGGCGCTACGACCCGGTCGACATCCTCGTGAACGCGGCGGGCGTGTTCGGCCGAGGCGAGGCCCGCGACGTGACGCTAGAGCAGTGGGAGGCGCTGCTGCGCACCAACGTGACCAGCACGTTCCTGCTGTGCCAGCGGTTCGGGCGGCGGATGATCGAGCGCGGCCGTGGGAAGATCGTCAACTTCTCCTCGACCGATGGCTTCCTCGGCGTGCCCGAGCAGCTCGCCTACAACGTCAGCAAGGGCGCGATCGTCCAGCTCACCCGGACCCTGGGCGCGGAGTGGATCAAGCACGGCGTCAACGTGAACGCGGTGGCGCCTTGCGACTTTGCCACGCCGATGATCGCGCCCTTCCTGGGGCAGCAGGAGTACCGCGACTGGATCCTCGACGCGATCCCCGCCGGCCGGGTCGGCCAGCCGCATGAGATCGTCGGAGCGGTGCTGTTTCTGGCCTCGCGCGCGTCGGACATGGTGGTAGGCCACAACCTCCTGGTCGACGGAGGGAGGACTGTTATCTAGACGGTGCGCTGACGCCGACGGCGAGGTACGTGAACAGCCCGACGCGAGCGGCGCTTGGAACCGTCGCCGAGCCTTCCGTGGTCACGCAGACGGGTCCGGGACTGATCGGCGTCGGGGAGCGGGAGGCCGCCAGTTGGCTTCGGCGAATCGGGCGGACGGCGCGGGCCGCCCCCGGGGCCGTCCGAATCAGGGTCGGAATCGAGAGGCTTGGGTCGGCGGGCAAAGAGGACCGGCGCGAAGATCACTGCGAGAACCAGACCGAGGTACAAAAGGCCGAACCAGTCGACTCCGGACACGTGGCTGACTGACGGCGTGGCTGGCGGCACATCGCAAAGCCTACCGCGCCCGCGGGTAAACTAATCGGCAATGCCGGCCACGGAGGCGAAGCTCCCTCGGGCGGTCCGGAAGGGGCCGCTGATCACCGTCACGTGCGAGTGCGGCCAGAAACGGGAGCTCCGATATGGCGAGCGGTGGCGGTGCGAGAGCTGCGGCCGCAGGTTCGACACGGGCAAGATCCCGCTCGAGGAGTACGCGGCAATCCGTCGCACGCAGCTGCGCTACCGCCTGTTCCCGCTCGCCGCCGGACTGCTCCTGCTCGTCGGCGCCATCGTCTTCTTCCTCACCGGCCGCGTTTACGGCGCGCTGATCGCGGTTCCATTCCTGCTCGCCTCCTGGGCCACGTTCGGGCGTCCGTTCTGGCGCGCGAAGTACCGCCGGGCCCTCGCCGAGAATCTCCCGACCTGGGAGATCAAGTCGGACTAGCCGACGTCGATCCGCAGGCGTCATAGCAGTCGAGCACACGTGGTCAGCACGATTTCGTCGGCCGAGCGCCCGAGCGTTGAGGCGAGTTGCCTCACACCCGGCCGCTGCCGACCCGTCGATGTCGGTCAGTGCTCGTGGTGCACGAGCAACACGTCGCAATGCACCTTGTGAGTCACGGCCTCGCTCACGCTCTGACCGAGTAGCCGCGCGATCGCGTTCGGTTCGTGCGTGCCCACGACGATCAGGTCGGCGTCGCGCTCCTTTGCCAGCTCGGCGATCGTCTCCGCCGGGTGCCCGATGCCCGGAACATAATCCGCCTTCACACCCTCGCCGTCGAGGTACGTCCTCGCGTGCTTGAGCTCCTCGACGTGCGCCTCGGGCGGGTCAGTCGAGTCGATCGGACCGGCCGAGCGGCCGATGCTGGTCACGACCGGGGCGATGCTGGTCACGATCAGCTCCGAACCGAATGCCTTCGCGAGCGCTGCCGCGCGCTTGAGGGCCGGCCCGGCCGAGTCTGATTCGTCGTAGCCGAGAACGATCCTTTGGTAGCTCATGTGTCCCCTCCGAGTTGGACGGCGCTAGGTACCGACGGGCACGGCGTCGGCCGCGCCCTCGGGCGTCCAGCCGACCTGCATTAGAGCGTCGCGGTCCGGCCCTTCGGGCATCGTGGGCGTGTGCTCCTTCCAGTGGACGCTCTCCTTGTCCTGGACGAGCCGCCGGTAGAAGAACAGCAGCACGGACGCGACCAGGATCCCTACGCCGATGAAGAAGTCCGTCCAGGTCCCGTACCCGTTGAGCTTCGGCGCCCCGGCGCCAACGACCAGGATGACGATGTTGTACACCAGCAGGATCCCGGCCACCGCCACCCACGGTAGACCGACCTTGATCGGTCTCGGCCAGTTCGGCCGGTCCCGGCGCAACAGCAGGAAGGCGCTGAGCGCGAACACGTGGCAGAGCACGTAGCCGATGTTGCTCATGTACAGGATCGCCAGGTTGCTCGAGATGAACAGGATCAGGCAGGTGTTCACCACCAGGTCGACCGTCATCGCGTTTCCGGGCACGTGGAACCGGTTGAGCCTGCCCAGCCACTTGATCGTCAGGCCCGCTCTGGAGATCCCGAACAGGGCGCGCCCGGCGTCGGCGGTCGAGCTCGCCATCGACAGCAGGAACGACAGGATCAGACAGATGACGAAGAAATCGGTCCAACCATGGCCGACGATCGCGTTCATCGTGGTGACGTAGGTCGAGTTGGCGAGGATCGCCGAGCTCGACGGCACCCCTGAGAATCCGCCCAGCCCCAACGGCAACAGGATGAACACCAGGAGCGAGAACGTCCCCGCGCTGCGCAGGGCGATCGTGCTGTCGCGCCGCGATTTGTACTCCGGCGTAAACGTCGCACACACCTCAACGCCGTCCGCCGACCAGGCCATGATGAACAGCCACACCAGCGCGACCTTGACGCCGCCCCACTGGTTGCTGGCTAGCGCCCAGTGGACGTTCGAGGAGTGCCAGTGGCCTGAGACCGCCGGCCCGATGATGAGGAACGTCACCGGGATCATCATCAACACCCCGGTCACGTACGTGAACCAAGCGAACGGTCGGACCCCGAAGATGTTGAACAGCCACACGACCACGATGCAGGCGATGCCGATGAAGTTGAACAGCTGCAGGTGCACGACCCCGTCCCACACCGTCCACGTCGAGCTCGAGAACCACTGCGCCTGGATCAGCCCCCCGATGAGGTTGCCGAAGATCGCGAGCACCACCGACCACCCGATCCAGTACCCAAACGTCGCGACCGGGCCGACCAGCGTCGTGTACTTGCGCCACCCCTCGTTCGCGTAGAGCGAGATCCCACCCGACCGGCCCGGGAACATCATCGCGGGCTCGGAGTAGATCCACACCGACAGGAGCGCGACGATGGCCGCGATCCCCCACAGCACGGTCGCGCCGACCACGCCGAGGGCGCCGTATGCGCCCAGCAGGGAGCCGAGCAGGAAGCCGGGCTGACAGAGGGCGATCGTAAATCCGTCCCACCAACGAAGGGACTTGAGAAGTTGGCGCTCCTCGACGACTGCTGTGGCCATAGCGCTAAGTCCTCTCCTAACTAAGCAAATTGATGCAAAGCTGGCACAGTTCTATCAGGGGCCTGGTGCCCGGTCAACTCCGTCCAGAACCGTCGCTACGCATTGCGAACCCTCACCCTTGGCCGGTCTCGCTCCGGCGCGGCACGGTATACCAGTTTGTACAAGGACGGTCAATTCGGATATCTCTCCACGCTGGGATTCCCGGCCGCGAAGCCGCGTTTTGGGACCCGTCGTAGGTCGCGATCTTGGCGCCTCCGGCGCCCGGCCGCGGGGTAGAATCGCTCCCGGGCGATGCCACAGGTAATTGATCGTCGACGCCCCAGCGCCGGTCCACCGGCGACCGGTAGAGGGCGGGCGCGTCCGGTGCTGCTGGGGACGCTCTCGGTCCGATTCGATCCGAGTGCCGAGCGCGTCGCCTTGGAGAGCGCGCTCGAAGCGGGCGTCAACCTAATCGTGGCCAACATGATCATGCTGCCGGCCTACCCGACGACGATGATCCTGGCGCCCCAGTACGCGACGCTCCCCCACGAGGAGGATCTCGACGCCGTGCGCGAGACCGCCTCCCGCGCCGCGGCTCTCGGCATCCGCACGGAGCTGTTGCGCGTCACGAGCCGCCGCCCGGTGCGGGCGCTGCTGGAGCTTGCGTCCGAGCGCGATGCGGGCCTGCTCGTGTTCGGCCCCGACCTGCGGCTTACGAACCGAATCCGCTTTCGGGTCGCCGCCCGCACGGTGCGCCGGGGCGCGAACTGCCTGGTCTGGATCGCCCCGGACGGGTGATCACTTCATAGCCGCTCGAGCGCCTCGTCCAGCGTCAGGGAACGGTAGGACTCGACCGGCACGCCCCCCTCCAAGAGCATCCCGCGATCAGCGGCGATCTGCTCCCTGAGCGACGGATCGACCTCCGAGGAGTCCTTCAAGACCGCCGCCACATACGACTCGGTCACGTCGCTCCCGGCGATCTCAACGCCCGGATCGGCGACACGGCCCGCGGGCGAATACGCCAGCGTCGTCAGGATCCGGTTGCGGGCGCTCGCCGACGACTCGCGTTCGAATTCCTTCTTTGCGGGCGCGCGATCCTCGACGAGCAGGCGAGTGATCCCGCGGTCGTTGATCGCTCGGAGCAGCGCCTCCGGCTCGTCGGGGACGACGACCTCCTTGTGCGAAGGCCAGATATCGAGCATGCCGTGGTCGCCGAGACGGGCTCCGATATGAAACAGGAAGTAATCGGGGTAGATGAAGAACTCCTTACCCTTGGCTCGCTGGGCGTCGTAGAACGCGGTCACGGCGGCCAGGATCAGCGTGCTCGCCCCGACCGCGCCGCACGGCTCGCGCACAACCACGCCGAGCCGGTCGTGCTCGACGAAGCCGGGAAACAGATCCTCTAGCGTCGCCGCCCGGCCGTTCACCCGGATGGCAAACGCGGGACTGGACAGCTCCTCGGCGGTGTGCATCATTCGTGCTTGTAACGGCCTGCGCGGCCAGAGTCAACCAGCGGAGCGGCCCGTCCCCGCGGCGGGCTGGGCGTGGTGGACACCGCATGGCAAACCAGATAGAACTTCGGCTGAACCTATTTGTTCATCGCTGATTCGAGAGAGAAGGAGAGGTCTCGCCGTGGCTCGTGACCCCAAGTACGACATCCTGTTCGAGCCGATTCAGATCGGGCCCAAGACGCTCAAGAATCGCTTCTACCAGGTGCCCCACTGCATCGGAGCAGGGTCGGAGAAGCCCGGGATGCAGGCCTACCACCGAGGGATGAAGGCCGAGGGCGGGTGGGGGGCTTGCTGCACCGAGTACTGCTCGATCCACCCCGAGTCCGACGACACCTCGCGCGTATCGGCACGCATCTGGGACGAGGGCGACGTACGCAACCTGGCCGCGATGACCGACCGGCTGCATCAATTCGGCGCACTCGCCGGGATCGAGCTGTGGTACGGCGGTCCCCATGCCCCGTGCATGGAGTCTCGCGCAACCCCGCGCGGTCCATCCCAAATCGCCTCGGACTTCGAGCTGAACATCTTTCCCCGCTACATGGACCAGGACGACATCAACACCGTCCAGCAGATGTACGTGGACGCGGCGATTCGCGCGCGTGAGGCCGGCTTCGACATCGTGTACGTGTACGGCGCGCACGCCTACCTTCCGTTCCAGTTCCTCTCGCCGTTCTACAACCGGCGCACCGACAAGTACGGCGGGTCCTTCGAAAACCGCGCCCGGTTCTGGCGGGAGTCGCTCGAGAAGGTGCGCGAGGCGGTCGGCGACGACTGCGCCATCGCCTCGCGGTTCGCGGTCGACCACCTGCTCGGTCCGATCTCGATCCAAGTGGGCGAGGACGGCGCCCGGTTCGTCGAGTACTGCGACGACCTCGTGGACCTGTGGGACCTGACCGTCGGCGACATCGCCGAATGGGGCCAGAATGCCGGCCCGTCGCGGTTCTTCGAGGAGAACCACGAGAAGCCGTACACGGGCCAGATCAAGGCCGGCGACCACACGAACAAGCCCGTGGTCGGCGTCGGGCGCATCACCAACCCGGACACGATGGTGGCGATCATCAAGTCAGGGCAGTTCGACATCATCGGCGCGGCGCGCCCGTCGATCTCGGACCCGTTCCTGCCCAAGAAGATCGAGGAGGGCCGCCTCGACGACATTCGCGAGTGCATCGGGTGCAACCAGTGCATCTCACGCTGGGAGATCGGCGGTCCGCCGATGGTCTGCACCCAGAACGCCACGGCGGGCGAGGAGTACCGCCGCGGGTGGCATCCCGAGATCTTCCATCCCGCGGCCAACCGCGAGAAGAGCGTGCTCGTCGTCGGTGCCGGCCCGGCCGGGATGGAGTGCGCGATGGTCCTCGGCAAGCGCCAGATGGCGGCGGTGCACCTGGTCGAGGCCGAGAAGGAAATCGGCGGGTGCGTCAACTGGATCTCTCAGCTCGGCCATTCCGACGGCAAGGAGAACCTGTTCCGCGGGGCGGCTCGCGGACTCGGTGAGTGGGCGCGGGTCGTCAACTACCGCCAGATCCAGCTCGACAAGCTCAAGAACGTCACGGTCCACCTCGGTTCGCGCCTCAGCACCGAGGACGTTCTCACCTACGGCGCCGAGATCGTGGTCGTGGCCACCGGTTGCCACTTCGCCACCGACGGCCTGAACGCGGCCACCCACGCGCCGATCGAAGGGGCGGACACGTCTCTGGACTGGCAGCTCACTCCCGATCAGGTCGTCACCGAGGCCAAGCGGGTCGGAAAGCGCGTCCTGGTGCTCGAGAACGAGGCCTACTTCATGGGTGTTTCGATCGCCCAGAAGCTGGCCGGCGAAGGCCACGAGGTCACGCTCGTGACGCAGGCCGGCGAGATCGCCGACTACATGCACTACACGCTCGAGGCGCCGATGCTCCACCGCGACCTCGACCGGCTCGGCGTCGACATCCACACGTACACGATGCTCGAGAAGATCGAGCCGGGCGTGTGCCACGCCTACGACGTGTGGAACCCGGCGCACAAGGAGCAGTTCGAGGTGGACACGGTCGTGCTCTGCACGGCGCGGATTTCCGACGACGAGCTGTACCGCGAGCTGAAGGCCAGCAAGGACAGGTGGGAGAGCGAGGGCATCGAGTCGGTCTACGTGATCGGCGACGCCTCCGCACCGAGGATGATCGTGGACTCGATCTTCGACGGCCATCGCCTGGCCCGCGAGATCGACTCTCCGCATCCCGAGATGCCGCTCCCGTTCATCCGCGAGCGCCGGCTGTGGGGCGAGGTGTCCAACGACGACTACCTGCAGCAGCTGAAGAACACGGTCGATGTCGCGCTGGCGTAATCGGAACCGGCCAGCCCGCGCGAGCGTCGAGGTGAGCCGATGAAGATTGTCGTCGCGGTCAAGCAGGTCGCCGCCCTCGACGAGGAGTTCGAGCTGATCGAGGACGGAGTCGGCGTGGACGCCGACTACCTCGAGTGGGATGTCAACGAGTGGGACACGTTCTCGCTCGAAGCGGCCCTGCAGCTCCGCGACGACGCGGGTGGCGAGGGCGACGAGGTGGTGGTGGTCACGGTCGGCGATGAGGAGGCCGAGGAGGGCCTCCTCAGCTGCCTGGCCAAGGGCGCCGATCGGGCGGTGCGGGTGTGGGACGAGGAGCTCGAGGGCGCCGATGTCCTGGCCGTGGCGCGGACGCTGGCCGCGCTGGTGCAGCGCGAGGCGCCGGATCTGGTCCTGTGCGGTGTGCAGTCCTCCGACGCCGTCAACGGCGCGACCGGGACTGCGCTGGCGGGGTATCTCGACCTACCGCGGGTCGCGGTCGTGACCCAGCTCGACTGGGACGCGGCGAGCGGCACCGCCACTGTCCACCGCGAGCTGGAGGGCGGGGTGATCGAGGTGCTCCGGATCCAGGCGCCGGCGTTGCTGACCATCCAGACCGGGATCAACGAGCCGCGCTACGCCACGCTGAGGGCGATCAAGCAGGCGCGCGAGAAGCCGCTCAAGGTCATCGGTCTCGATGACCTCGGCCTGGATCCGGCGGTCGTGCAGGCGGCCGCCGGCTCGCGGACGGTGGCACTCGCGACGCCGGACCGCGGCGCCGGCGCCGAGATGCTGAACGGGTCGCCGGCCGCGGTCGCGGCCCGGATCGTCGAGATCGTGAACGAAAGGATGTCCGGATGAGCGGGATCCTGGTGCTGGCCGAAACGCGCCGCGGCGAGCTGCGTGATGTCTCGCTCGAGTTGGTGAGCGCAGCCCGCGAGGTCAAGGAGTCCGCGGGAGGCCGCCTGACGGTTGCGGTGATAGGCGCCGACGCGGAAGTGTTCGCGGGCGATCTCGCCGCCGAGGACGTCGATGAAGTGCTGACCGTCTCAGCGCCGACCGAGCAGTTCGAGGCGCACGTCTGGCAGCGCGCGCTCGGGGCGCTGATCGAGTCCGAACAGCCGGCGCTCGTGCTGCTCGGCCACACGATCGATTCGATCGGCTTCGCTCCCGCGGTCGCCGCCCGCGCCGGGCTCGGCTTCGGCACCGACGTGACGGCGATCTCGTGGGCGGACGGGCCTCGCGCGCGGCGCGGTGCGTACGGCGACAAGCTGGTGGCCGAGCTCGAGTTCCCGGGCAAAGAGTGCACGCTTTTGACCGTGCGTCCGGGCATCTTCCCCGTCGCGGCGGGGTCCGGCTCGGCGCCGCGACGACCGATGTTGGTCGACCTCGACGGGGCGGCCCGGACCGAGCACGTCGAATACCTCGATGTGGCGGCGGGCGACGTCGACATCACCAAGGCCGAGTTCCTGCTCTCGATCGGTCGCGGAGTCGAAGACAAGGACAACATCCCGCGCTTCGAGGAGCTGGCCGAGAAGTTCGGCGCCACCCTGAGCGTCTCGCGGCCGCTCGTCGACGCGGGGTGGATGCCCAGCGCGCGACAGGTCGGGCAGTCCGGCAAGACCGTGAAGCCGCGGGTCTACCTCGCGCTCGGCATCTCGGGCGCGGTGCAGCATCTCGCGGGCATGCGCACCGCGGACACGATCATCGCGGTGAACACCGATCCCGAGGCGCCGATCTTCGGCGTGGCTCACTACGGGGCGGTCGCCGACCTGTTCGAGGTCGCCGACGAGCTGGAGCAGGCGCTGGGTTAGTTCGTGTCGGTTCTCGCTGCCTCGACCGCAACCCGACCGGTCTTCTGGCATTTCACGGTGGGGTTGAGGATCACGTGGTACGTGCTGGCCGTGATCTCGGTGCTGGTGTTCCTGTACGGGGTCGCGCGCCCGTTCGTGAAGTGGCGTCGGGGTCATGGTGGGCCGTGGCCGCCGTATCCGTGGCGGGAGATACCGGGACGGCTGGCTGGGGGGCTGGCGCTGCTTGTCTCGCACGCGACGATCGGGCGGCGCGATCGGCTAGCCGGGTGGGCGCACCGCGGGATCTTCTACGGGTTCGTGGTGCTGTTCGCGGGGACGGTGGTGCTGGGGTTCGACACCGATTTCACCTCGCCGGTGTTCGGCTGGAGCTATTTCCACGGCACGTTCTACTTGGCCTACAAGGAGGCGCTGAACGTGATGGGGACCGCGCTCATCGCCGGCGTGCTGGTGATGATGGTGCGGCGCGCGGCGATCCGCCCGCGCAAGCTCGACTACGCGCGGCCCGACCGCGCTCCGGGAGACCCGCAGTTCGACCGGCACGTGTACCGGGTCGGCGACTGGGCGTTTGTAATCACGCTCCTGGTGATCGCGCTGACGGGCTTTTTGTTGGAGGGCGTGCGGATCGCGATGGATCATCCGGGATATAGCGGCACGCAGTTCGGGGGGTGGATCGTTGCCCAGGCGTTGAGCGGCGTTAGCCGCCCCGTGCTGGCCGGTCTGCGCCACGGCATCTGGTGGTTCCACGGCTTGCTCGCTATCACCTTCGTGGCGAGCATTCCGTACACGAAGGCGGCGCACATGTTCGCCTCCTACCTGTCGCTTTCGCTGCGTGACCCGAAGGCCGGCAAGCGGCTGCAGGGGATCCCACCCGAGCGAGCCGAGCTGCCCGCCGGATACGCCGCGCTGGAGGACTTCAGCCCGCTGCACCTCCTCCAGCTCGACGCCTGCACGAAGTGCGGCCGCTGCCACGAGGCGTGTCCGGCCAACGCCACCGGCCGCCCGCTGTCGCCGCGAGACGTGATCCTCGAGCTGCGCGAGCAGTCGAACAAGGCGGCGGCCGGCGCCGGCATCGGCGGCGTGCTCGGGGGGCTGCTCGATCGCGGGACCGGTGGCGATGGGGGGTTCGCCGCGAACGTGGTGGGCCACGACGGCGTGCGCGTGGAGACGGTCTGGTCGTGCATGCAGTGCAACGCGTGCGTGGAGATCTGCCCGGTCGGGATCGAGCAGGCGCCGATCATCAACCAGCTGCGCCGGCGTCTGCTCGAGGAGGGCGAGGTCGACTCAAACCTCCAGTCGGTGCTCCAGGTGATCCACAAGTCGGGCAACTCGTTCGGCGAGAACCGGCGCCGGCGCGGGCGGTGGACGCAGGAGCTCGACTTCGAGGTCAAGGATGCGCGCAAGGAGCCGGTCGACGTGCTGTGGTTCGTCGGCGACTACGCGAGCTTCGACCCGCGCTCCCAGCAGGTCAGCCGTGTGCTCGCGCGTCTGTTGCACGCCGCCGAGGTCGACTTCGGGATCCTGTTCGACGGCGAGCGCAACTCGGGCAACGACGTGCGGCGCGTCGGTGAGGAGGGCCTGTTCGAGTCGCTCGCCGAGCAGAACATCGCGACCCTGTCCGGCTGCGAGTTCAAGCGCATCGTGACCTCAGACCCCCACTCGCTGAACACGCTGCGCAACGAGTACCCGGAGCTCGGCGGCTCCTGGCCGGTGATGCACCACACCACGCTGCTGCTCGAGCTGCTCGAGTCGGGTCGGCTGGACCTCCAGGGACGGCTCAACTATCGGGTCACCTATCACGACCCGTGCCACCTTGGGCGCCTAAACGGCGAGTACGACACCCCGCGCCGCGTCCTCGAGCTGCTCGGATGCACGCTGGTCGAAATGCCTCGCAACCGCGACAACAGCTTCTGCTGCGGCGCGGGCGGGGGTCGCATCTGGATCCCCGACAGCCCAGGCCAGGAGCGACCGTCGGAGAACCGGATCCGCGAGGCCGTGAGCCTGCCCGACGTCGAGCTGTTCATCGTTTCCTGCCCGAAGGATGTGACCATGTACGAGGACGCCATCAAGACCTCCGGCAACGCCGATCGGATCGCGCTGCGCGAGCTCACCGAGCTGGTGGCGGAAGCGCTTGTTCCGCAACGGGAGGCGGTCGAGGTTTAGAACCGCGTCCGCACGCTTGGAGTCGTCAGCTCCAGACCGCCGCCTGCGCGGGTCGGTCGGGATGCTTGTCGCGCACGCCGTGGATCACCGCGGTGCGTAGTGCCCTGACCGCGGCGGCCGAGGCGTCCCGGTCAAGCACGATGGGCGCGGCTCGACCCCGGAACGAGACGGTGGCGCGCCAGGCGTTCACGACCGTCGGGTGCCAGTCGAGCGTGAGCCCGACGCGCGTCTCCTCGAGCGCATCGAGTGCGGCTGGGGCAAGACCGTCCCGTTCGATCCACCGGGCCACCGCCAGAATCAGCTGAGTCGTGGGATCGTCGAACCTCACATCGCCTTGTTTCCCGGCCCCGCGAGGGCTAATCGGGGCTCTCGGCGCTGCTCCAGGACGGCTACGAGATCATGCCGCCGAACTGGCCGCCGCTGATCGTCAGCACCTGGCCGCTGATGTAGTTCGCCCACGGCGTGCACAGCAGGAACACGCCGCCGGCGGCCTCGTGCGGTGTGCCGGCGCGGCCGAGCGGGATCAGCGCCGGTCCCAGCGCGCGCATCTGCTCCGGGATGCCCAGCTGGACCTGCTGGCCGGCGATCTCGACCACGTTCTCCTCGGTCTTGGGCGCGGTCAGTCGCGTCTCGATGAACCCGAACGCCACAGCGTTGACGTTGATCTTGAACTGCCCCCACTCCTTGGCCAGCGTCTTGGTCAGGCCGACGACGGCCGACTTGCCCGACGCGTAGTTGGCCTGCCCGGCGTTGCCCATCGTGCCCGAGATCGATGAGACGTTGACGATCTTGCGGAACACCTCGCGGCCTTCCTCGCGCTCCTTCTTGGCCGGCTCGCGCATGTGTGGCGCCACCGCGCGGCACATCCGGAACGGCACCACGGAGTGGATGTCGACCATCTTCTGGAACCACTCGTCGCTCATCTTGTGGATCGGCGCGTCGAGCGTGTAGCCGGCGTTGTTGATCAGGATGTCGACCCTGCCCCACTGGTCCATCACGGCCTGCACGAGCTCGTCAGGGACGCCCGGCTTCGTGAGATCCCCGGCGAACACCATCGTCTCGCCGGCGATCTCGCCCGCGGTCTGTTCTGCCACGTCGCCGTCCAGGTCGTTGATCAGGACCTTAGCGCCGTTCTCGGAGAGCAGCTCCGCGGTCGCGCGCCCGATCCCGCGCGCAGAGCCGGTGACGATCGCGACCTTGTCGTCCAGAATTGCCATTCGGTCCGCCTCCATGGTTTCGCTTTGGTGAAGCAGGCCATCATGCCAGCGCCGGCGCTTGATTGACTTGTCGATCAACCTCGAAACGCTGCCGGCCTGGCGTGGTGGCGTGAGGCGTCAGCCGGCGAGAGCGGCAGCGCGGGCCCCGGCTCGAAGCCCCGACTCGATCGCCCCGTCGATGAACCCGGCCCAACCGTTGGCGATGTCCGACCCAGCGAGCACGATCCGGCCCTCGATCCGCTGCATCGCGGCGTGGTGGTGCTCGTACCAGCCGGGCTTGTGGATCGCCCATGTGCCCCGCGAGAGCACGTCGGCCAGCCAGTCGTGGGCGGTGGCGCCGAGCGCCTGGTAGCCCGGGATGATCGCCTCGAGCTGGTGCTGAACGCCGGCGAGGTCGGCCGCGTCGCAGCGCTCGGCGTCGATCCCGAACCCGATCAGCAGCTGCGATCCGTCGCCGTTCAGCGCGTCGGTGCCGAGGTAGCCGAACGGGTGGCCGGGCCGGATGCTGTTCTGGACCAGCGGTTCGCCGCGGGCGTGGATGAAGATCTTGATCCCGCGCGAGGCCTGCCCGAGGGCGATCGCCCGCTGCTGGTCCTCGGGCAGCGCCGGCGCGAACTCGATCTGACCGAGCGCGTTCAGAGGCACGGCGACCACGACCGCACGGGCGGCGAAGACCGTGCCATCGCGTGTCTCGACCTCCACTCGGTCGCCGTCCATGCGCACCGCTGAAACCACCGCGCCCAGCAGCCGTTCGAACGGCGCGTCGGACGCGATCGCGCCCAGCAGCGTGCTCGTCCCACCGACGATCGTCACCCGCCCGCCCGTGAACTGGGTCAGCTCGAGGCTGTAGCCCGACAGCGCGTGCCAGCGCAGCACCGACACCGCGCCGGCCTGATCGAGCGGCGCGTGGGCGAGCGACTCGAGCTCCGCCGTCAGCACGTCGCGTTCCTCGTCGGACAGCGCCAGCTCGTGCAGCCGATCCGCGATGGACAGCCGATCGAAGCGGGCCAGGGCACCGAGCGCCGCCGTCGGATCGTGCGGCGCCGGGAGCGCCTCGCGGACCCCGTCGACGAACCGGTCCCAGCCGCGCCGGGCGATCGCGTCCCGTTGCTCGATCGAGCCCGAGCGCCGATCCTCGCCGACGTACCACCCGGCGAGCTGGGCATCGCCGCTGACTTCGACCCGCAATCCGGCCCGGGTGAGCTCAGACCACGTGTGGGGCTGGTGCCAGTGGACCCAGGCGCCGCCGTACTCGACCGGCCACCCCTGCCACTCGCCGCGCCACGTCCGGCCGCCCAGCCGCTCGCGAGCCTCGAGCAGCAGGACGCTGCGTCCTCGCAGCGCCGCCTCGCGGGCGGCGGTGACGCCGGCGAAGCCGCCGCCGATGACGATCACGTCGTGCACGGCACCGTCCCCACGGGCGTCGCGACCGCAATCCGCCGGCGCGCGGTGGCGTCGACGGCCACGGCGCCGGCCGGCCCGGCCAGGACCGGGTTGAGCTCGAGCAGGTCGAGCGATTCCGCGAGCAGGATCTCGCCCACGCGCTGCGCCATGCTCGCGACCGCGGCGAGATCGACCGCGGCCGCGCCGCGGGCACCGGTCAAGAGCGGTGCACCTCGCAGCGACCGGAGGGCCCGCTCGATCCGCGTGGCGTCAGCGCGCAGCGGCACGATCGCCACGTCCGACAGGACCTCGGTCCACACGCCGCCCAGCCCGATGGCGAGCGCCGGCACCACCGCGTCGGCGCGCGCCGCGACGATCAGCTCCACCCCTGGCACCGCCATCCGCTCGGCCAGCACGGCGCCGCCGAAGCGCGTCGCGAGCGGCTCGAGCTGGGCGAAAGCGGCGACAACGTGAGCCTCTGAGCTCAGTCCGAGCCACACGGCGCCGAGCTCGGACTTGTGCTGAACCGTTGCGGCGCTCAGCTTGAGCGCGATGCTCCCGCCCAGCTGCTCGAGCGCCAGGGTCGCCGCGTCGGCGTCGGCGACCAGGCGGCCGTCGACCACCTCCACGCCGCCGGCGCGCAGGAGCTCCTTGGCGTCGTGCTCGGAGAGCCAATGATCCCCACCGGGATCACGGCCCGACGCGACCGCGGCCGCCGCGCCGGCGATCTCGCGCAGGCGGTCCGCATTTCCCGGTGTCGTCCGCATGGCCGCCGCGCAGGCCAGCCCGGTGCGAAGGCCGGCGACCGCCGGGATCCCGGCCTGGATGCACTGCCAGGCCGCGTCGTCGTCGAGCAGCTCGGGAAGGGTCGAGGACAAGATCGTCGTGGCGTCGCCCGCCGCGGTCCTCGCGCCGGCGACGATCCCCTCGCGGACCGCGTCCCAGGACACCGCCGCGTCTCCGGACAGCCCGGGCGGCCGGTCGTAGAAGACGAGCACTCGGTCGATCGCGGGGTCCTCGCCGACCGTGCGGACGAGCTCGCTCAGCAGGTCACGCTCACCCCAGATCATCGCCGTGTAGTCGAGCGGATTGGCGACGGTGGCGGCGGAGGGGAGGAGTTCGCGTAGGCGCCCCGCCGTAGCCGGCGCGAACGGCGGAAGCTCGAGGCCGAGCCGCGCCGCCTCGTCGGCGCCCTGGGCCGAGTCGCCGCCCGAGCAGGTCATGATGGCGAGGCCGGTGGACCGCGAGCCTCGCCTCTGCGCCGGCCGCACAGCGAGCGTCTTGACCACCTCGAGCAGCTCGTGCACGTCGTGCGTCCACACCGCGCCGGCCTCCTCGATCAGGGCCCGGAAGATCCGCTGGTCGCCGGCGAGCGCGGCGCTGTGCGCGGCGGCGGCGCGAGCCCCCGTCGGCGAGCAGCCCACCTTCAGGACGGCGACCCGCACGCCGGCCTGCGCGCACGCCGCCAGGCCGTCGCACAGCCGCGGCCCGCCGTCGTCCTCGAGATACAACGCAATCGCTCCGACCGCGGGATCAAGCGCCAGGCACGAGAGGTAGTCGGCGGCGCCCAGCACGGCCTGGTTGCCGCTCGCGATGACGGTGTGGAAGCGCAGCCCCCGCCGCGTCGCGAGCGCGTTGACCGCCACATTGCCGCTCTGGGAGACGAGCGCCACCGCGCCCGGCTCGCGCGGGGCGAGGGCGTCTCCCCACAGCGCCACCGGCGCGTGCATAGCGACGATCCCGTTGCAGTTGGGCCCGCAGACGGGGAGCTGGTGGCGCTCGGCGGCGTCGAGGAGGCGCGCCTGGAGCGCCACGCCCTCGGGCACCTCGGCGAAGCCGGCGCTGAACACGACCGCGCCACCGCAGCCCCGCGCGCCGGCCGCGTCGATCGCCGCCGGCACGGCCGAAGCCGGGATCGCGATCACGACCGCGTCGACCGGCTCGGGCAGATCCGAGACCGTGGGTACGCACGGCCGCCCGAGCACCTCGGTCCGTCTGGGGTTCACTCCCCAGACCGGTCCGGCGAAGCCGACCGCGTCCAAATTCAGGAGCGCCTGGCCGCCGTAGCTTCCCGGCCGGTCGGTGGCGCCCACGACCGCGACCGACCGCGGGCACAGAAGACGGGTCAAATCGGCCACGGCCCGCTCAGTGGATCGTCGCCTCGACCCCGCGGCGCTCGAGCGCGCGGGCGATGATCAGTCGCTGCACCTCGCTCGTGCCCTCCCAGATCCGGTCCACGCGCAGCTCGCGCAAGAACCGCTCGGCCACGTTGCTGCGCAGGTAGCCGCGCCCGCCGAAGATCTGGACGGCGCGGTCGGCGCACCGGCCGGCGGCCTCGGACACGAACAGCTTGGCCATCGACGCCTTAGCGTGGATCAGCTTCACGTCGGCCCCGGCGTCGACCATGCCGGCCACGTGGAGCGCCAGCAGCCGCCCCAGCGCAGCGTCGGTGGCCGAGTCGGCGAGCGGGAACGAGACCCCCTGGTAGTCCATGATCCGGGTGCCGCCCTGACGACGCTCGAGCGCCCAGGCTGTCGTCTCCTCGAGCAGACGCCACATCGCGCCGAGCCCGTGGGTGGCGATCCCCAGGCGCTCCTCGGTGAACCAGGCGCGCTGTAGCGCCTCGCCGTTCCCGACGCCGCCGATCACGGCATCCTCGCCGACCTCGACGTCCACGAAGCGGATCGTGGGATGGCCGTGCGGGTAGTTGTGGGTGAAGCGTGGGTTGTCGACGAACTCGACGCCGGGGGCGCCCGGCTCGACCAGGAACAGCGTTGGAAGCCGGTCCGCGCCGTCGACGACGTTGGCCATCACGATCAGCACGCGGGCGACGTCGCCCGAGGTCACGAACCACTTCTCGCCGTTGATCCGCCAGCCGGCGCCGGTCGACACCGCGGTCGAGGCGATGCCGCCCGGGTCAGACCCGGCCTCGGCCTCGGTGACGGCGTAGGCGTCGCCACCCTCGCCGCGCAGCGCGGGCCCGAGGTAGCGATCGATCTGCTCGGGCGTGCCCCGGAGCAAGACGTTGTAGGCGCTCGGCACGTGCCAGTGCAGGCCGCCCGTGACCCGGCCGAACTGCTCGTTGACCAGGAACCACTCGACCATCGACCAGCCCTGCCCGCCGTATTCGGGGGCGAACCGGCCGCCGTTCAGTCGTGCGGCGATCGCCTCGCGCTTGATGTGCTCGACGGTCTCCTCGGGCAGCTGCCCGCCCAGTTGCTCGGCCTCGACCTCGAGCGGCATCAGCACCGTCTCGACGAACGTCCGCGCTCGCTGCTGGAGCTCGAGCTGGTCGGCCGTCAGCTCGTGGCCGGCGGATGTGGGGAGGATGGAATTTGTCGGCGGCGCCTGACGGCGGCGCCCCACGGCGGTGCTCATGCTGGCTCCTCGTTGCTCGTGGCGAGCAGCTCGGACAGCCGCCGCCTGTCTGACTCGGTCCGTAGTGCGCCGCGCCCGGGGAGCGCGAGCAGCAGGTTGTGGTGGTTCGAGATCACGGCGATCGCGACCGCTCGGGCGCGCGTCACGTCGGGATCGGGGTCGCCCGCCCGCTGCTCGATCAGCGAGACGACGTCGTGTAGATAGGCGTCCCAGCGCCGCTCGTTGCCGTGCAGGACCAACTGCTCGATCCGCGCGACCTCGTCCGCGACCGCCGTGTCGCTCGCACGGTGGCCGCAGAGCAGCGTCGCGACCGCCCCCGGAAGCTCGCGCTCGGGTTCGGGCGTCACCGATAGCCAGGGCGCGCGCTTGACCACGGGCGATAGACTAACGCAAACTGATCACAAAGTCAGGATGGTTTGCTCATGACCGCTGTTGCCGACGTTCAAGCCCCCATCGCCGAGGCACTCGAGCCCCGGCTGTACCTCGACCCGGAGCTGATCGAGGTCGAGCAGGAGCGGATCTTCGAACGGACCTGGCAGCTGATCGGCCACGTCTCTGCGCTGCCAGGGCCGGGCAGCTACACCACCGGGTTCGCCGGCACACAACCAGTGCTCGTCGTGCGCGACGAGTCGAGCGGCCTGCGCGCGTACCGCAACGTCTGCCGCCACCGCGGGTCGTGCCTGCTCAGCGGGTCCGGCCAGTGCAAGGGGGCGATCCGCTGCCGCTACCACGGCTGGACGTACAAGTTCGACGGGACGCTGATCGGTGCGCCCGAGGCACTCCAGTTCGGCAAGCGCCTGGACAAGTCCGCGCTCGGGCTGATGCCCGTGCGGGTCGAGGAGCTGTGCGGGTTCGTGTTCGTCAACCTCGATCCCGACGCAGCGCCGCTGGCGGACCTGGTCGGCGATCTGCCGGCGCGACTCGGGCGCTACCGGATCCCGACGCTCGAGTCGTTCGCTCCCGGCGGCGGCGCGCAGCCCGCGAACTGGAAGGTGGTGGTCGAGAACTACCTCGAGGGCTACCACATCCCGATCGCCCATCCCGGCCTGATGCGGATGCTCCAGTACAAGCACTACGAGACCGAGCTGCACGAGCACTACGCGTGGATCGACGCGCCGCTGCGGGAGAAGCCGAGCAGCAACTGGCTCGAGCGGCTGTACGCCCAGCTGGTGACGCCGATGCCGGGACTCGGCGAGGAGGACCGCCGCACCTGGCGCTATGTGTTCATCTATCCGAACACGACGATCGACCTGTACCCCGACCAGGTCAACACGTGGCAGATCATCCCCGACGGGGTCGGGCGCACGCGCGACGTGTTCGGTTGCTACCGCTCGCCGGGCAGCGGTCCGCGCACACGCGCGGTCCAGTGGGCCAACCTGCGTCTGAACACGCTCGTGCTGAAGGAGGACATCGACCTGGTGAAGAACGTCCAGCTGGGTCTGCGGACGCGCGGGTACCGGTGCGGACCGCTGTCGCGGCGCGAGAGCGCGGTGGCGTGGTTCGCGGACCGGGTGCGCACGGACCTCGCCGAGGTGGGGACGTCGTGAGCGAGGGCAAGCGCAGCGCGCGGGAGAGGATCCTCGCCGCCGCCGCCGGCCAGATCGCCCGCGAGGGGATCGACGGCGTCCGGATCGCCCGGATCGCGATGGAGGCGGGCGTGTCGCCGGCGCTCGTGCACTACCACTTCGAGACGCGCGACGCCCTGCTCGCGGAGGCGCTCGACTACTCCTACGGGCACGCCGGCGACGCCCGCATCTCGAGGGGTGAGCTGCCGGTGGCCTCGCACGCCAAGCGCCTGCAGTCGATGATCGAGCAGTGCCTGCCGACGACGCCGTCGCTCGAGCAGGACTGGGTGCTGTGGGTCGAGCTGTGGCTGCGCGCGGTACGCCATCCCGAGCTCCGACCCGTCGCCGAGGAGCTGTACGCGCGCCTCCACACCTGGTTCCGGGACGAGATCGCCGCCGGCGTCGACGACGGCGAGTTCGCCCGCTGCGATCCCGACGAGGTCGCCGATCGGGTGCTCGCGCTGCTCGACGGCTACGGCGTCAGGACGCTGATCGGCGACAGCGCGATCCCGCTCGAGCGAGCCCGGAAGGCGGTGTTGAGCGCGCTTGCCCGGGATTTGGACCCCGCCCGCCCGGGAGAGAAGCTTCAGGCGGGCGAGCCGGCGCGCAAGGCCGCGCGCGCGGCGTCGCGGCCGGTGCGGACCGCGCCCTCCATGTAGCCGGCCACCCAGTGGTCCGAGCCGGCGACGTAGAACGGCGGCTCGTGCGTCCCGTGGAGCGGCCCGACCCGGGTCAGGTCGCCGGGCGCCCAGCTCGCGATGTAGCCCTGCGTGAATGGGTCCGTGCCCCACGCGCGCTCGAGCATCGCCAGCGGGAACCGGGCCTGCTCGCCGTACAGTGCCGCGAGCCCGTCGACGACGGTGCTCGAGCGGACTGCGTCCGGCGTCGCCAGGAACGCCGAGAACCGCTCGGGCGGGACCAGCATCGACAGCACGCCGACGCCCTGCGGCCACGTCGAGCCGAACAGCCACTCGCACTCGGCGAGCCCGTTCTGTCCCGCCTCCTGCCAGAACGACGCCTCGTAGGCGGCGACCAGCTTGGCTGCGAGCGCCTGGCGGTGTGAGCGCAGCGACCGCAGCCGGGCATCGCTCAGCCCCGTGATCTCGACCGCGCGCAGCGGGCCGGCGGGGATCGTGCACACGACCGTCTCGGCGGCGATCGCCTCGCCGTCGGCGAGCATCACGCGCGCCCGCCCGGCGCGGATCTCGATCCGGGAGATCACCGCCCCGAAGCGGATCCTCGCTGGACCGAGCTCGGCGGCCAGCGCCACGGGCACCACGGCCGATCCCTCGGCGACCCGTAGACCCTCCCACCGCTCGAGGTCGTAGAAGTGCTCGCCGCCGAGCGCCGCGTGCTTGCGGAGCTCGGCCAGCAGGGAGGTCCGCTCGGGGCCGTCGCAGGCGAGCGACAGCGACGCCAGCTTGTGCCGGCGATGGACCGCGGGGAGCGCGCGCTGATCGCGCAGCCAATCCGCCAGGCTCGTGCGGTCGAGCGCCCCGGCGTCGGGATGCGCCCACGGGTCGTCGGGGTCGACGGTCGCGGCCAGCTCAACGAACGCTCGCCGGACGCGTTCCTCGTCGCGGCGCTCGGCCTCGCTCATCCACGGCGCGTCGTCGCCGACGTGGACGCCGTCGACGAGCCCCCAGCTCATCTCGCCCGGATCGGCGACGTAGCTCGGCTCGACCGGCAGCCCGAGCTCCTCGACCAGCTCAGCGTAGGCGGTGTGGCCCGGCCCGAACACCTCGCCGCCGGCCTGCGCACTGCGGCCGTCGGGCAGCGTCACCGCCTCGACCCGGCCGCCGACGCGGTCCCGCGCCTCGAGCACGATCACGTCCGCCCCCGAACGCTCGAGGTCCCGCGCGGCGCTCAATCCGGCCAGCCCTGCCCCCAACACCGCCACATCGACCATTCGCCTAACTCCTCCCCGGGCCAAAAACTCTTGACAGCGATAACCCGACCTCGGTAGTTTTCTGAATCGCCGTTCAGTATACGAATTGGTACGAGGGTAACAAGAGGGTAAGAGGGTGAGTCCGCGACCAAAGGTCGAGCATCTGCGCAAGCCGCAGATCATCTCCGCGGCGGCCGACGTGCTCTACGAGCGGGGCCTGTTCGACACCCGGATCGGGGACATCGCGGAGCGGGCGGGGACCAGCGCGCCGACGATCCTCTACTACTTCGAGTCCAAGGACCGGCTGCTCGAGGAAGCGGTCGACCAGACCGACCGCGACTTCTATGAGCGCCTAACCGAGGGACAGGCCCAGCAAGTCGGCGCGGTCGACAAGCTCGTGCACCTGATCGAAGAGACCAGCCTTGGTCCGGGCGGGCTCAGCGACTGGACGCTGTGGATGGAGATGTGGGTGCGGGCACGCCGGGATCCCGCGGTGCGCGATGCGTACTTCAGGCTCGACCGCCGGCAGCGCAAGCTGATTGCCGACATCGTGCGCGAAGGCCAGGAGCAGGGAGAGTTCGACGCCGAAGCCGACGCCGACGAGTTCGCGCTGGCGCTGAGCGGGCTGATGGACGGACTCGGGGTTCAGGTCACCCTGGGCCAGCCGGATGTCACACCGGAGCGGATGGTGGAGCGGTGCCTGGCGCTCGCAAAGAACGAGCTGGGCTGCGACCTTCGCGAGTTGAGGAGGGCGCGTGCATCCACGTGAGGGATGGTCCGGAGGAGGCATCCGGCGGAGACCGAACCTTGAGGAGAGCGCGATCTCTCGCCGCCAGCTGCTCGCCGCGGGGGCCGGGCTCGCGTTCGCCGGGTTGCTGGCCGGATGCAGCACGACGAACCCGGCCGGGGCGGCCAGCGCCGACCCTCCGCTGCCACGTGTTGACCGCCCCATCAAGTGGCCGGTGTACGCCGACAACAAGCCGATCGCCTCCGGCCTCGCGCCCGAGAAGGGCGCGACCCTGCAGCTCTACAACTGGGTCGCGTATGTCAACGAGGCGGTGGTCAAGAGCTTCTGCGAGAAGTACGACTGCAAGTACTCGATAACGACCTTCAACACCATCGAAGAGGCGATCGCCAAGCTGAACAGCGGGGAGCTCAAATTCGATGTCTTCTTCCCGACCGTTCCCGTAATCGGCCAGTTGGTCGCCGAGAAGCTGATCCGGCCGCTCAACCACAGCTACATCCCCAACATCGCCAACGCCTGGCCCGACTACAGAGATCCGGGGCATCCGTTCTACGACCAGGACTGGCAGTACACGACGCCGTACTCGATCTACACCACGGGCATTGCCTGGCGCAAGGACAAGGTGAATCTCGCCCCCTCGTGGGACATGCCCTGGCAGGGTGCGGCGTACAAGGGCAAGGTGGCGGTCCTGGACGACTACCGGGAGACGATCAGCTTGGCGCTGTTGCGGGCCGGCAACCTGGACCTCAACACGACCAGCACACCCCAGATCCAGGCCGCCGGCAAGGCCCTGCAGGAGCTCTCGACGCTGACCGGCGTGCGGATCGACAACAACGATTACACCGACGTCCCGACCGGAAAGACCTGGATTCACCACGCGTGGTCCGGTGACATGGCCACGGCGGCCGAGTACCTGCCGAAGGGCACTTCGATCGACACGATCGGCTACTGGTTCCCGGCTGACAGGAAGGGTCCGGTCGCCAATGACCTGATGGTGAACCTGACCAGCGGATCCAATCCGGTGCTGGCTCACCTGTTCATCAACTACATGCTCGACGTCAATAACGCGCTCGAGAACTACAGCTACGTCGGTTACATGCAGCCACTGACCGAGGTCACTCCGAAGAAGCTGACGGACGAGCAGCTCCTGCCCCCGCAGCTGGCGTCCACGGTCGTGCTACCGGACTACTTCCGCAACGGCCTGTTCCAGCTCGAGCTGCCTCCGGCCGCCGACGCGGTGTGGGAATCGACCTGGAACTCGTTCTCCAAGGGGCTGTAGCTATGGCGATGACTGGTCAGCGGGACACGTACGACAGGCGCAACCGCGGGCTGTGGATCGGGCTGGCGATCCCCGGAGCGATCTGGCTGCTCGTTCTGTTCGTGGCGCCGTTCTGCGTGATGCTGGCCGTGGCCGGTGGTGGCGTCAACGAGTTCTTCCAAACGGTGGTGCCCGTGTGGAACCCGTTGCACTGGTCGAGCTGGAACCTGAGCGCGGTCTGGCACGACATCTTCGGGACCGGAGCGTTCATCGGCCCGCAGGCGCTCCGGACACTCGTCTACACCGCGATCGCCACGGTGATTTCGCTGGCGATCGCTTACCCGGTGGCCTATTTCGTCTCGCGCTACGCAGGCAGGCGCAAGACGCTGTTCCTCATCCTGTTGATCGCCCCGTTCTGGGTCAGCTACATGATGCGCATGCTGGCGTGGATCGATCTCCTGCAGCAGGGAGGCTTGTTCAACAGCGCGCTGTCGTTGGTTGGCCTCCCGGGTAACACCGACTGGCTCGGCGGCAAATCGGTGACCGTGATCCTGGGCCTCGTGTACGGATACATCCCATACGTGATCCTGGTCCTCTACGCGTTCCTCGATCGCATCGACCAGAGCATGCTCGAGGCCGCTCGGGATCTCGGGCTGAGCAAGTGGCGCACGTTCTGGCACGTGACGATTCCCTTGAGCAAGCCGGCGCTCATCGCCGGGACGTTCATCACCGCGTTGCCGATGCTCGGCGACTACTACACCAATCAGCTGCTGTCGGGAGCACCCGGGACGACGATGATCGGCAACGCGATCGAGGGACAACTCGACTCGCCGGGCTATGTCGGACAGGGCGCCGTGCTGTCGCTGATGCTTCTCGTCGTGCTCCTGATCCCGATGATTTATTACGTGATCAGTACCGCCCGCGGCTCCCTGGAGAACGCCTGATGGCAAGCGTCGCGGGCGAGTCCGTAGCCACCTCGCCGCCGGAGCCGGCAGAGCTCACCTTGCGCCGCGGTGCGCGGGGGAACCCGTGGCGCCGGCCGTGGGTGATGGAGGGCTTCACGTGGCTGTACATCGTCTGGTCGATCGTGCCGATCGCGATCGCCGTGCTGTTCTCGTTCAACAAAGGCGCATCGCAGGCCACGTGGCAAGGTTTCTCGACCAAGTGGTACATCGGCAAGGGGGTCACTTCGGTACTCCACAACCCCAGCCTCCATCAGGCCGTGATCCAGACGGTGGTGCTCGCGGTCCTGACCACGGTGATCTGCGTCCCGATCGGAGTTTGCTTTGCGATCGGAATCGATCGCTGGCGCAGCCGAACCTCGAACGGACTGAACTTCGTGATGATCTTCTCGTTCGTGGTTCCCGAGCTGCTGCTCGCGGTGGCGCTGTTCCTGCTCGTCACGCAGGGGCTGACGTTCATCAGGCTTGGGACCCCGGCCGAGGTGGCCGGGCTGGTGGTATGGAACATCAGCTGGCCCGCGATCATCGTGCGGGCACGGCTGGTGTCGATCGGACGGACCTACGAAGAGGCGGCGGCCGATCTTGGCGCGTCCCGTCTCGGGGCGATCTGGCGGGTTCTGCTTCCGATGCTGATGCCGGCGGTCTTCGCGAGCGCAGTGCTCGTCTTCGCCAGCACCGTGGACGATTTCGTGATCGTGGAGCAGCTGTCGTCGACCGCGAACACGCAACCGATGTCGGTGCTGATCTACTCCAACGTCCACGGGGGCCTGAGCGGCCCGGCCCTCAACGCCCTGGCCACGATCATGCTGTTCCTGTCGCTCGTCGCCGCGCTGATCGGGTTCCTCGGCTACCGGTGGATGACCCGGGGCGAACGCACCAAGGGCAGCGTCGAGGCCTTGACACCCATCGCCGGAATCTGAGAGGACTGAAACATGAGTGGAGGACATGTCAAGCTCGAGTCACTGACCAAGCGGTTCGACGATGTCACCGCGGTCGACGAGATCTCGCTCGAGATCCGGGCCGGCGAGTTCTTCTCTCTGCTCGGGCCCAGCGGGTGTGGCAAGACGACGACGCTGCGCATGATCGCGGGCTTCGAGCCGCCGACCAACGGACAGATCCTGCTCGACGGGACGGACGTCGGAAGCTGGGCGCCCAACCGCCGCAATGTCAACACGGTCTTCCAGAGCTATGCGCTGTTTCCATTCCTGACCGTCGCCGAGAACGTCGCCTTCGGCATGAAATACAAGTCGGTGCCCAAGTCCGAACGCGACAGTCGGGTGGCGGAGGCACTCGAAATGGTCCAGCTGTCCGGCTACGAAGCGCGGCGGCCCAACCAGCTCTCGGGTGGCCAGCAACAGCGCGTTGCGCTGGCACGGGCACTGGTGCTGCGTCCGTCGGTGCTGCTGCTGGACGAGCCCCTCGGGGCTCTGGACGCCAAGCTCCGCCGCACGCTCCAGGTCGAGTTGGGCGCGCTGCAGAAGCAGGTCGGAATCACCTTCCTGTATGTCACCCACGACCAGGAAGAGGCGCTCACGATGTCCGATCGGCTGGCGGTCATGAACCACGGACGCATCGCCCAGCTCGGCACCCCGGAGGAGGTCTACAACGAGCCTGCCGATGCCTATGTCGCCGACTTCCTCGGCGTGTCGAACCTGATGGACGCTCGCGTCGAGCGAGGCGGCAACGGCCAGGGGCCCTGCCGACTGCGCCTGGGCGATTTCACGCTGGAGGCGCAGGCAGGCCAGCTCGACGCAACCGGCGCCGTGAAGCTCGCGATCCGACCCGAGCGCATTCACCTGCGTCCGTACGAGACGGGCGGGGTCAACAGTCTGCCGGGGATGGTCGAGCGCCTGGTCTTTCTCGGGTCCACCACGCACATCTACGTCCGCCTCGCGACCGGCTCGGCGCTCCAGGCGCTGGTGCGCAACGAGGGAGGCGCCGTGCCGTACAGCCAGGGAACTCCCGTCAGCGTCGGCCTACCGGCCGACGCGCTGCGCGTGCTGCCCGACCCGGGTGTCAGCGTGAGCGAGATCCACGACGAGACGCTCGGCGATCAGCTGCTGGACGTGACGAGCACGGCGCCGGCCTAGAGGACGATCAGAAGCCTCGGCGGGCCAGCAGCGCGGGTAGCAGCGTCGCCAGCATCAGCGCCGCCAGCGCCGCCAGCGGCACGGCGTCGCTGGTGGCCCGGGAGACACTCGCCGCCGCCGGTGCGCCGATGGTCTCCCCGATCGCCCACGCCACGTTGACCAGCATCGAGCCGAATGCCAGCGCCGCGCCGATCCGCTCGATCGCGTCGGTCATGATCGAGATTGCGGGCATCGCAAAGGCGGTCAACGGCCCGCCCAGCATGAGCACGGTCAGCACCGCCAGCGGGAGCGGTGATTGCGGAAGCGGCAGCAACGCCAGCAGAACGGCCGCCGCGACGAGGCCGGCGCTCAGCGGCAGGACGATCCCGCGTCGATCGGCGACGCGTCCGATCGCAGGGTTCATCAGCAGCGCCAACAACGACGCGAGCACGAACGTGATGCCGATCGCCACGCCCGAGGCGCCGAAACGCGACAGGCGCAGGGGGAGCAGGGTGCCGGTGGCGCCGATCGTGCACGCCTCGAGCAGGATCAGCCAGCAGCCGAGCGCGATCCTGGGGTCTTTGGCCAGCACGCGCACCGGCACTCCGGCGCCGAGCGCGGCACGAGGAGGCTCCGGGTGCTCGAGCGTCCACGCCGTCAGCCCGAGCGACACCCCGCCGACGCACGCGAACACGACCGCGGTCCCGGCTGCCACCGCGGCCGTGCCGAGCAGTGGGCCGATGAGCGTGCCGAAGATCGCCGAGGCGAGCACCGAGCCGAGCATCTCCCCGCGGCGCTCGCGGGGCGAGATCGCGATCACCCAGGCGAGGCCGCCGCCCCAGATGCAGCCGCACGCGATCCCCTGGAGGAACCGGAGCGCGTCGAGCGCCACGAGGTCGGAGCCGAACCCGAAGGCGACGATCGAGCCGGTGAACAGCAGCAGGCCGACCACGGTGGTGCGCCGCACCCCGGCGCGGGTGGCGATCCAGCCACCAAGCAGCGAACCCGGGAGCATGCCGGCGGGGTAGGAGGCGGCGAGCACGCCGATCGCCGGCTTCGAGGCGGCGAACTGATGTGCGTAGTGCGGCAGCACCGGGGTGAGGACCGAGTACAGGACCGACTCGAAGCCGAGCAGCACGCGGATCAGCACGACCGTGCGCCGCTCGGGGTCGAGCGCACGCCGCCGGGAGGGCGGCCGGCGGGATCGGATCGCGGTCACGGCTTCACCAGCGCTTCCGCGAGTCGCCGCAGTTGCGGGGCGAGGTCCGAGTCGTCATCGGATGCGAGCTGCTCGACGAGCAGGCCGTCGGCGGCGGCCAGCAAGAGCTCCGCATCGGACCGTGGGTCCCGCGAGCCCGCCGCGGCGAGCAGCGGCGCCAGCGCCACCAGGTACGCCTTGGTCCAGCGGACGGTCACGTCGCGCAGCGCGGGGCGGCGCGCGGCTTCGAGCACGAGCGCGTAGGTCGCGAACAGCCAACCGCGGCTGGTGGGAATCGGATGGTCGGCGGCGCCTGTCGGCGGCGCGTTAGCCGAGTTTTCGATCGGATCGAGAATCGCGCGGACCACCAGGCCGAGCGGGTCGGCGGTACGTCCTGGGGCGTCGCGCAGGAAGGCGCCCAGGCGCTCGATGTCGCGCTCGGCGGCGCGCTCGAGCGCTGCCGTCAGCAGATGCTCCTTGGATTCGAACCAGTACGTCGTCGATGCGAGTGGCAGCCCGGCCACCTCGGCGACGCGCCGGTGCGTGACGGCATCCACCCCCACATCCGCGACGACCCGCAACACCGCGTCCAGCAACGCCTCACGGCGGGCCGCTCCCCGCGGGCGAGCGCCGCTCGGAGTGCTCACGGCCATAGTGGTACAAATGTACCGATTGGCTGCAGGGTCCCGATCAGAGCGGACGAGTCGCGACGCGACGCGACCATCTAGAGTCCGAGCGCCATGAACGCCCGCGAATGGCTGGCCGTGTACGCGGAGAAGCTCGGCACGACGCCGCCCTCGAACGATGAGTTCAAAACGCTGCTGGACGTGGCCGCCGAGGCCGCCCACTCGTCCGAGCGGGTCGCGGCGCCGGTGGCGTGCTGGCTGGTGGCCCGGGCCGGGGTCGAACCGGAGGAGGCGCTGAGGCTCGCCCGCGACGTCGGCCCGTCGTCGGATGGCTGAGCGTCAATACGACATCGTGGTGTTCGGCGCCACCGGGTTCACGGGCGCCCTGACCGCGGAGTACCTGGCGGCTCATGCGCCGCCCGAAGCGCGCTGGGCGCTGGCCGGTCGGAACATGGGCAAGCTCGAGCAGGTGCGCTCGCGGCTGGGCCCTGGATCCGCTGATATTCCGCTGCTGCGGGCGGACGTGACCGATTCGGAGTCGCTGCGCGCGGTGGCGGCGGCGACCCGGGTAGTGATCACCACGGTGGGGCCGTACATCCGCTACGGCGAGCCGCTGGTGGCGGCGTGTGCGGCGGCGGGGACCGACTACGTCGACCTGACCGGCGAGCCCGAGTTCGTTGACCGGATGTGGCTGGGCTATCACGAGCAGGCGCAACGCTCGGGGGCGCGACTCGTCCACTCGTGCGGGTTCGACTCGATCCCGTACGACCTGGGTGCGCTGTTCACGGTGGAGCAGCTGCCGGAAGGAGTGCCGATCGCGCTGGAAGGGTTCGTGCGAATCGGCGGGACCTTCTCCGGTGGCACGTACCAGTCGACGATCGAGATCCTGGGACGACTCCGGCAGGGCGCTTCGGTGGCGCGGGAGCGCCGCCGGCGGGAGTCGCCGGGCCAACCGCGCGATCGACGCGTGCGCGGGGTGTCGGGCCCGCCTCACCACGACGAGTTCGGCGGCGGCTGGGCGATGCCGTTCCCGACGATCGACCCGGTGACCGTGCTTCGCTCGGCGCGAGGGCTCGATCGCTACGGCCCGGATTTCAGCTACAGCCACTACCTGGCCGTCAAGCGGTTACCGGTGCTGATCGGTCTGGCCGGTGGTGCCGCCGGCGCGATCGTGCTGGCGCAGTTCGCACCCACGCGCAAGGCTCTATTCAAGCTCAAGAGCTCGGGCGAGGGGCCGTCCGCCGAGCAGCGTGCCAAGTCGTGGTTCCGCGTGCGGTTCCGAGCGCAGGCGGATGGACGGACCGTACGGACCCAGGTCTCCGGTGGCGATCCCGGCTATGGGGAGACCTCGAAGATGCTCGCCGAGTCGGCGTTGTCTCTGGCCTTCGACGAGCTCCCGCAGCGGGCCGGGCAGCTGACGCCCGCGGTGGCGATGGGCGATGCTTTGCTCGGCCGGTTGCAACGAGCCGGGATCAAGTTCGAGGTGCTCGATGGCGGATAAGTGGACAGCCGCTGATATCCCCGACCAGAGCGGGCGGGTGGCGATCGTGACCGGGGCCAACAGCGGACTCGGCCTGGCCACCGCGCGTGGACTGGCCCGCGCCGGCGCGACCGTCGTACTGGCGTGCCGCACCCAGGCCAAGGGCGATCAGGCCGCGGCGAGCATCCGGGGAAGCGCTCCGAGCGCCGCGGTATCGGTGGAGGCGCTCGAGCTGGCCGATCTCGACTCGGTTCGCGAGTTCGCCGCGCACGCCGCCGCCGCCCACGACCGGATCGATCTGCTGATCAACAACGCCGGCATCATGGCCGCGCCGCGGCGGCTGACCAAAGACGGGTTCGAGAGCCAGTTCGGCACCAACCACCTCGGGCACTTCGCGCTCACCGGTCGGTTGCTCCCGGCGCTGCTGAAGGCGGCGGCGCCGCGGGTGGTGACGGTGTCGAGCACCATGCATCGGGGTGGGACGATCAACTTCGACGACCTGCAGGGCGAGCGCAAATACAGCCGGTGGGGCGCCTACGGCCAGTCGAAGCTCGCCAACCTGATGTTCTGCTTCGAACTCCAGCGCCGCGCCACGGAGGCGGGCAGCGCGCTTCGCAGCTTGGCGGCCCACCCCGGCTATGCGAGCACCAACCTCCAGTTCGCGGCGCCGGACCGCTTCTACGAACGGGCGTTCATGTGGATCGGCAACCGGCTGTTCGCTCAGAGCGCGGACATGGGTGCGCTGCCGACGCTGTACGCCGCGACGTTTCCGGATCTTCCCGGCGGCACGTACGTCGGTCCCGGCGGGCCCGGCGAGCAGCGGGGGTATCCGAAGGTGGTGACCGCCGCGCGCAAGGCGTACGACGAGGAGGACTGGCGCCGGCTGTGGGACGTCTCCGAGCAGCTGACGGGCGTCCACTACGAGTTCCCGAAGGCGGTGAGCCCGGTATGACCGATTTGCGCGCCGGCGAACCCCGGGTTGGTGGGGCGGATATGCGGAGCGACGGCGCGGCCGCGCTCGAGTGGGCGGCGCGCTATCTGGAGCGCGTCGGCGAGTTGCCGGTGCTGGCGCAGGTGTCGCCCGGCGACATCCGCGCGCGCCTGCCCAAGGCCGCGCCCGAGGAGCCCGAGCCGTTCGCCGATCTGCTCCGCGACCTCGACGAGATCATCCTGCCCGGCGTCACCCACTGGCAGCACCCGCGCTTCTTCGCCTACTTCGCCACGAGTGCCTCCGAGCCGGCGATCCTGGCCGAGCTGCTCGCGGCAACGCTGAACTCGGTGGGGTTCCTGTGGCGCACGGCGCCGGCGGCGACCGAGCTCGAGGGTGTCGTGCTCGACTGGGTCGCCGACCTGCTCGGCCTGCCGGCCGGCTGGCACGGCCACATCGAGGACACCGCCTCGACCTCGACCTTCGCGGCGTGCATCGCCGCGCGCGAGGCCACCGGCCGCGATCTGATCGTCTGCTCCGAGCAGGCACACTCGGCCGCCGACAAGGCGGCGAGGATGCTGGGCATGCGGCTGCGCAAGGTGCCGGTGGACTTGCAGTTCCGGATGCGGGCCGATGCGGTCGGGGATCTGTCCGATGCCGCGGTCATCGTGGCTACGGTCGGTACGACCGCGACCACATCCGTGGATGCGGTGGCGGAGATCGCAGATCTGTGCGCGGCGAGCGGAACGTGGCTGCACGTGGACGCGGCCTACGCCGGCGCGGCGATGGTCTGCCCGGAGTTCCGGTGGGCGTTCCAAGGGGTGGAGCGAGCCGACTCGCTCGTGGTCAACGCCCACAAGTGGATGCTCACGCCGATGGACTGCTCCCTGCTGTGGTCCCGCCGTCCCCAGGACCTCCGGCGCGCGTTCAGCGTGGTGCCGGAGTTCCTGCGCACACCCGATGCCGAGGATGCGTGGAGCCTCAGCGAGTACGGGCCGGCGCTCGGCCGGCGCTTCCGTGCCCTCAAGCTGTGGGCGGTGCTCCGCTGTCACGGCCGCAGCGGGCTCCAGCGCCACATCCGGAGCGGCGTCGAGTTGGCCGCCCGGTTCGAACGGTGGGTGGACGAAGCCGAAGGCTGGGCGGTGTGCGCGCCCCGGTTGTTCTCGACGGTGTGCTTCCGTCTGGAAGGCGACGACGACCGAAACCGGGCGCTGATCAAGCGGGTCAACGCGAGCGGCGAGATGTTCATCTCCCAGTGCGTGCTGAACGGCCGTTACGTGCTGCGCCTGGCCATTGGGCAGATGAGCACGACCGAGGACGACGTGCGCCGCGCCTGGGAGGTGCTCCTGCGCGAGGCGGCGCGGGTGTGAGTGAGATCGGGCCGCAGGGTGCCTCCGTCGGCGCGCCGCGGGACGCCACCGTCAAGGTCCGCGGCGACGCGTTCATCCGGGCCGAGCCCGACGAGGCGATGCTCTGGATCACGCTGACGGCGCTCGAGGACTCGCCCACCGTCGCGCTACGGGATGTCTCGGCGCGCGCCAACGCGCTCGTCGCGATGCTCGACGACCTCGGGATCGCCAGGGGCGACCGCTCGACCACCGGCGTCAGCGTCCACGAGGAGTTCGACCACGGCCCCAGCGGGCGCCGGTCGCTCGGGCACCGGGCGGCCACACGGGTAGCCGTGCGCCTCACCGACCACGAGCTCATCGGACGCCTGATCGAGCAGGCCGTGGAGGAGGTGTCGGCCAGGATCGACGGGCCGAGTTGGCAGATCGCGTCGGATAACCCCGCCCGTTTGGAGGCGGCGCGCGCGGCCGCCGCCGACGCGCAGCGCAAGGCTCGCGCGTACGCGGAGGGGGTGGGCGCAGGGTTGGGGCCGGCGCTCGAGCTCTCCGAGGTCGACTCGCACCATCAGCCGATGCTCGCCAGGGCGGCGGCACGGCCGCTCTCGGGCGGCGAGCCTATACCCGTGGATCCGGGCGAGCAGGAGGTCGCCGCCTCGATCCACGCGACGTTCGCGCTCCACTACGAGCCTCCGAGCGCGGACGAGTAAATCCACTGGCGCCCGCCGTCCCGCGAGACGTGCTGCCAGGTCGCGGCGGGGGTGATGCCGGTGGGATCGAGCTGCTCCTGCACGTACGCCACCAGTCGTGTGCCCGGTCCGGGCACGACGGCAACGACGAGCTCGCCCAGGAACGTCTCCCACCAGACGCGGCCGCCGTCGGTCGTGACGTCGACCGCGGAGCTGCCGTAGGCGAAGAACGTGCGGGTACCGGCGACGCCCACGTACCCGACGCCCTCCGGCCCGTCGGCGGCGTCGACGTGAACCTGGGGCCCGTCGAGGTGCCAGCTCCGACCGCCGTCGACGCTGCGCGCCGGGTACTGGGCGCTCTCGACGTTCGCGAGTGCGAACCCGACCCGCGAGTTCGCGAACACGCGGTCGGGGAAGAGATAGTTTGAGCTCACCGCGGTGCCGGGGGAAACGGCGCCGGGTCGCGGCCTCAGGCGACGGGCGGTGAGACGGGGCGGCGGGCTCGGGGCGGTGGCGCTTTCCCGGAGACGTGCACGGGGGAGGGAGCGATCGGCGGTGGCGACGGGGCTCGCGGCGAGAATCGCCACCGCAAGCACGAGCGGCCGCGCGTCTCGAATGAGCACATCCGATGATTGCGTCGGCCGCCCGGTTCGTGACCGGCGCTACCGCGGGAGCGGGAACAGGCCCAGGAGGCGCTCGGCGGCCCGGCGGTCACCGGCGATCGTGAGCTCGCCCGCGCGAAGCGCGTCGCCCAGCTTGCGCCCGTGCCAAAGGATTCCCTGAAGCGTCTCGGGATCCGCGGCAATCGTTGCCACCGGTTCCGAGGGCGCCCCGCGCGAGACGTCGAGCTGCCGGGCGGCCGGGCGGACCTCGAACGGCTGGCCGGTCAAGCGGATCTCGTAGGCGGTGCCGATCAGTCCGTCGGTCCGGGTCGGGTCATAGAGGGTCTTGAGCGCGAGCATCAGCGCGTCGGGCCCGAGGCCCTCGTGGCCGCTCGGGAACGGAGCGCGGCTTCCCCAGCGCCCGAGCCCGAGCACCACGGTCTCGAGCTCGCGTCCCCAGTCGGTGAGCGCGTAGACGCGCGAGCCGGCCGGTGGAGGAAGCTGGTCCCGGCGCACGACGCCGGCCTGGTCGAGCTCGCGCAGCCGCTGGGAGAGGACGTCGGGTCCTAGGTGGGGCAGGCCCGCCCGCAGATCGGTGAACCGCTTGGGGCCGAGCAGCAGCTCGCGCACGACCAAGAGCGCCCACCGTTCCCCGATCACGTCGAGCGCGCGGGCGATCCCGCATGCGTCTGCGTAGGTGCGTTTGCCGGCCACGACACGGAGGGTACCACTTGACAGTCCGTCTTTCCAACTCTATGGTTGGTTTTCCCAACTCATGAGCGGAGGTAGACGGATGAGCGAGCGCGAGAGTTATCCGACCGGCGTGCCGTGCTGGGTGGACAACCTGGTCCCGGACCCCGAGCGGGCGATGTCGTTCTACGGCGAGCTGTTCGGGTGGGAGTTCGACGGACCCGGTCCCGGCGACTACTACGTGGCCAAGGTGCGTGGCCGCGGCGTGGCCGGAGTGGGGCAGGCTCCGCCGGGCGTGTCGGCTGGATGGAACACGTACGTGTCGGTGGCGAGTGTCGACGACGCGGCGCGGGCCGCGGGCCGCGTCATCGTCGAGCCTTTCGATGTGTTGCCAGCCGGTCGCCTCGCCGCACTCGAGGATCCCGGTGGCGGCGTCATCGGGGTGTGGGAGCCGGCTGATCGCCACGGCTGCCAGCTGATCAACGAGGCGAGCGCCTACGCGATGAGCGCGCTGCACACGTCCGATCCCGACGCCGCCGGCCGCTTCTACTGCGAGGTGTTCGGCTGGGAGACCGAGTCCTTCGCGCCTGGGGTGAGTCTGTTCCGCCTACCCGGTTACGTCGGTGGCGAGCCGGCGCAGCCCGTGCCGCGGGACGTGGTCGCGGTCATGGCGCGGGACGACGGCCCGGATCGCTGGAGCGTCGACTTCTGGGTGACGGACGCCGATGCTCTCGCGGACAAAGCGGTCGGCCTCGGCGGAAGTGTGGTGGTGCCACCGTTCGACTCGATGCCAAAGCGTCAGGCGGTCCTCGCGGATCCGTTTGGGGCGGCGTTCTCCGTGAGCACGGCGCCGTGACTGAAGAGGATTGCGGTTAAGCCCGCACTCGCGGGGCGCCGGCGCGCGAGTGCGGCCTTAGCCGTGCTATAGCCGGGTGAATCTGAATTCACCCGATGGCGGGGTGGCGAGTGCGGAGTTTTCCGCCACCGGAAAGAGGTGCATCGTCGATGGGGGCCGCGGCGTGGGGTGGAGCGGACGGCGGGGGGTGGAG
>Ga0187769_10000092_pt1 | contig 45368 bp, 48 predicted proteins | sample 0116_SJ02_MP02_1_FD_133140 | JGI IMG/M metagenome (GOLD analysis project Ga0187769, IMG submission 133140) | Tropical peat soil microbial communities from peatlands in Department of Meta, Colombia - 0116_SJ02_MP02_10_MG | ecosystem: Environmental > Terrestrial > Soil > Wetlands > Peat | place...
TTACCCAGGTAAGAGTGAAGATTTTGGAGGGAAAGGAGAAAGGGCGAATTCTTACAAGAAACGTGAAGGGCCCGATAAGGTTAGCAGACGTGTTGGTCCTCAGGGAGACCGAACGCGAAGCCAGGAAGTTGAAATAAGAAGCCGAACCATTCGACACCACTGCCTTTCCCTGCATCCTAGATTCACTCCGCCCCAACTTTAGCGGGAAAATTGAGTCAAGCACTTCTTTCACTCTCAATCTGTCGAGTCCTTTATATTGCCAGAAAGGAAGGGCCACAAAAGCCTGAGGAGTGGTAGTTTGGTATGTATGTTCCCAAGAGATGTGCCTTCTGTGGTAAAGAGGTTCACCTTGGTTCAGGTGTTCTTCTAGCCAAAAATGACGGTTCAACGAAGTCTTACTGTTCCTTCAAGTGCAAGGTCAACGACCTGAAGCTAGGAAGGGACCCGAGGAAACTGAAGTGGGCCAGAGGAAGCAGAGGGGCATGAGCGACCGGGAAAGTACGCTTGTCGTCGTGAAGCCTGACGCGGTGCGACGTGGTTTAGTGGGCGACATCTTGAGGAGGTTCGAGACAAAGGGCTTCGTCATAGAGAGGCTCCAATTAATCACAATGTCGAAAGCTCAGGCACAGGACTTTTACTCCGTGCATAGGAGCAAACCCTTCTTTTCCGAACTCGTGAATTTCATCAGTTCCGGGCCAGTGGTAGGCGCAGTAATCTCGGGCAAAGACGCAATTGCCACTGTTCGGAGAATGGTAGGAGCGACCAAGAGTTGGGAAGCAGCAGCAGGCACCATTAGAGGGGACTTCGGTCTCGGCTTGACGGACAATACTATTCACGCGTCCGACTCCCTCGAGAGCTTCGAAAAGGAGCAATCAGTGTTTTTCCGCAAAGCGGCCGGGTGAATGCGCAATAAGAGGAGGACTGGTTCAAATTGCCGGAAGCGAACGAGCGACTCCGACAACCTGTAGTTGTCGTGCTCGGACACGTCGATAGCGGGAAGACGTCACTTCTCGATGCCCTCAGAGGGACGGCGGTCCAGGCGAGAGAAGAGGGGGGGATCACCCAAGAGATTGGAGCGAGTTTCTTCCCGCTTGAGACTCTCGAGCAAATCTGCGGGCCCCTCTTGGATCGCGCAGGGTGGGCGCTAAAGATCCCCGGCCTCCTCATGATCGACACCCCTGGCCACGCCGTTTTCTCGAATCTGAGACTCAGAGGAGGCTCGGCAGCGGATATCGCGATAGTAGTCATAGACGTACTCAAAGGTCTGGAGAATCAGACCTTGGAGAGTATCGACATACTCAAGCAGAGAAAGGTCCCTTTCCTAATAGCCCTTAACAAGGTTGATATGATCCGTGGGTGGATAAAGGGGAGCCAAGGGCCACTGCAATCAGTCCTAAAGGCTCAGTCTCCCGAGTGGGGGGATGAGCTCGAAGAGAGACTTTACAATGTGGTTGGGGGGCTCGCCAGGCTTGGGTTCCAATCTGACGCCTACTACAGAATCAAGGAGTTTCGCCAACAGGTTACAATCGTCCCCGTGTCTGCCAGAGCAAGAACGGGCATCCCCGAGCTGCTCGCCGTTCTAATCGGCCTTTCGCAGCAGTTCCTTAGGGGGAAGCTCAGCGTCGCGGACGAAGGCAAGGGGGGAAGAGGCATAATACTTGAAATGCAGGAGGAGACAGGAATTGGAGAGACGGCCAATGTAATCCTTACGGAAGGTATGCTCCACGTTGGAGATTCGATTGCACTTGTAAGGAGGGACGGGGTGTTCAAATCGAAAGTGAAGGCCCTTTTCATGCCGAAGCCACTCGACGAGATGCGCGACCCGCGAGACAGGTTCACGCCCGTGGACTCCGTGTACGCCGCCGCCGGGGTGAAGCTCGTCTCGGCGGACCTCGCAGGAGTAGTTGCTGGAACTTCCGTTGCCTCCTTCGTTGATGACGCACAGTTTGACTCGCTCAAAGGCGACCTGGAGAAGGAACTCACAGATGTACTTGTAAAGACTGAGAACATGGGAGTTATTGTGAAGGCAACAAGCGTGGGAGGTCTAGAGGCGTTGTTGAGGATGCTCGAAGAAAGAGGGATTCCAGTTCGACGAGCGGACATCGGTGACATAACGAAGAACGACATTGTCGATGCTGGGGTAGTAGGCGAGCACGATCCATACTTGGCCGCAATACTGGGCTTTGACTCTAAAATACTCCCGGAGGCTAAAGAGCTTGTCGGCGCTACACAGGTATTCGTATCGGGCGTCATCTACGAAGTAATTGACAATTACACCAACTGGGCGACGGCCAAACGGGAATCGGACCAAAAAGGTGCGCTCGCTAGCGTCACGAGACCCTGCAAGTTGAGGGTCATCCCGGGTGCATTTTTCAGGAGGAATGATCCTGCAGTATTCGGGGTCGAAGTCCTCGCAGGCTTTCTAAAGCCTAAGGTCAAACTGATGACTATCGACGGCCGAGAACTTGGTATGGTGGAGCAAGTTCAGGACAACGGAAAGGCTGTCCAAGAAGCAAAACAGGGAGACAAGGTGGCCATCTCCGTCGACGGACCTACGCTTGGGAGGCAGGTAAAGGAGGATGACACCATCTACAGCTTGCCCAAGAGTCACGAGGCGCGCCTGTTACGCACGAAGTTCATTGACTCCCTTACAGAGGACGAGGCGAAAGCCTTGCAAGAGATAATCGACATCAAGACTCCCACTGACCCTCTCTTCGGCTTCTGATTGTTTATATCTACGCTTCTGGCCGAGCCCCCTGATTGGCCCAGTTCAAGCTGATTCTCTCTGACCCGAAGACAGGTAGGTCCGAAGTTCACGAGCTGAAAGAGAACAACGCACAGCTGCTCGTGGGGATGAAAGTGGGGGAGACGATGGACGGAGCCAAGATTGGGCTTCAAGGGAGTTTCGTGATAACAGGGGGGAGCGATAGAGCAGGCTTTCCAATGCGCGGCGACGTTCAAGGGAGTGGTAAGAAGTACGTATTGCTGACGAAAGGGGTCGGAATGAAGACGGAGCCCGAGGGCGGGAAGAAAAGGAAGCTTGTGAGGGGTAACACTCTAACAGAAGAAATCTTTCAGGTCAACGCCAAAAGAGTGGACAGCATTTCTTCAGCCCCTAAGCATCAGTGAAAAAGAAAACAAATCTCTAGAACCTGCCTCGACGGCTTGGTTCGGGCGCAGCCGCGGTCTTCCTTCCTCCAGGTATCAGACAAGCATATTCAATCAGAAATGAAGGCTGTCGCAATAAGTTGAAATATTCCCAAAAGTGCTATATTCGAAGAAGGTCATCAAGACGTCAAAACTTGACGAAGTCGACATGAAGATTCTGTCGGCTCTACATTCCGATGCATCGATATCCGTTCCAGAGCTTAGCAAGCAACTCGACATCAACCTGTCGGTGGCCTACAGCAGGATCAAGAGGCTCCAGAAGAGAGGTATCATCGAACGGTTCACAATCACTGTTAACGAGGGGAGTCTAGGGTTGAAAGCCGGCGCACTGGCCGGGTTGAAGATTGACCCTAAACAACGAGAATCTGTCCTCAAGGAAATCGAAAACGTCGACGGGGTCAGGCTTATTCGTGAGGTAACTGGCCGTTATGACATCTTCGCCAGCCTGAGGGGGGAGTCGCTTGACGACCTTCATCGCGCAGTCCATGACGTAATTGGAAAGATTCCAGGCGTCGTTAGCACAGAAATCTTTATGGAAGTCTCCACTCGCCGACCTCCGATAAGATTTCGCCTGGCCAACTGACCCAGAGGCGGCTAAGATTCTTAAGGGCGAAGCAGCGGCATCGTCCTCGTGGACCCACTTGTACTCCTAGACCAGGCAGTGGCCCAAGGGAAGGTCCCTCAGACGCTTGCAAAGAAGGTGAGGGTCCGCATGTTCCTGGTCCAACAAGCCGTGGACCGCTGCGAGCGGGCAAGCGGACTGAAGTATCCGGAATACTACGTAGAGCCTACCCTGCCCGTCTCGAAAGGAGGAGGTGATTACGGTGCTATCGGCGTTTTTTTCGCGAGGGTCATTCCGACGACTGCTGTCGGCACACTGACCATCCTTGTCCAGTTTACAGCGTCACTCATCGCATTCGGGACGAAGGCGACGCTGGAGGCTGTTGCTGCGCATGAGTTCACCCACTATGTCGTGTTGGTAAGGAAGCTCGCAACAAAGAGTGTTCTGAGCGAAGAGGTTGCTACGTCGCTTTACGAGGCATCTTACGCCGACAGCGAAAGAACGGTTCCCCCTAAACTCCTATACTCAGATCGCGCACTTGTCTCATTGCTGGCAAGGAAGTTCAAGCCTGAACTAGTCGATTCTGCTCTCAACAAGAAAGTTTCCGAGTCTTGGATTTCGAAGGGCCTTCCCATTCGCTGGGTTGGACCGGAGGTCAATCGCGTCGGGCTTGAAATGAGGGTAGTAGCACGTGCAGTCTTCGACCCGAAGGTCGTGAAGAAGGCAGCGGAAATAGAAGAGAAGATGAAGGGTTGAGACTCACTGCTGAAGAGCGCTTAAGCCTCGAGCGAGTCGCCGCTTCGATGGTGGATCCAACTACGATTGCCGGAGTGGCGGCCTACGGATCTAAGGTAGCAGGCTACGCAAGGCCGGATTCCGATTACGACATGATCATCGTGTCCAAGCGTTTCAGGGGAGGAATAAGGTACAGGTACGTGGAAAAACCTATGGCAACATCTGCCCTCATAGTGGACGAGGATCTTCTCACGCAAGATGCACAGACGTCTTATCTCGGAGAGTTCGTAGTTGGACGGTTGCTTAACGTATACGAACCAGTGTCGAACGTCGGGTTATTTGCTCGCATTGAGATAGAGTACAAAAGACGGGTCTTGGCGGAGGCGCTTCTGGAACTGTCTGCCGACTACGGCGAGTTCTGCAAGCACATCGTCGTCCCCTTCGACTACTTCCTGTTCGAGAAACTTTCGAAGAGGGCGTCCGTGTACCCGCCAGCTCTCTACAGCTATGTCCAGACCTACTCATGTCCTTCGGGCGCCGAGAACAGGAAAATATCGATGGCCGGGTTTGCAACCGCGGCGGAAGCCCTGGCCTCGCGCGGCTTTCTCTCGGTTTCCCAGGCTGGTGTCAGAATGGAACCTGAAATGATGAAGGGGGATGCCTTCACCAAAGTCCAGTCCATCTTCTCGCTTACTGCAAGGGGGCTCACCCAGTACGCGGTCCACGGCTATGCCGGCCGTGTCGGGCTTTCCGTCTATAGGAATGAGGCAGAGTCAAAGCTGAAGCGGATGCGAGAGGTACCCCACAGACTTCCCGAGCTCGAGAGGCCCCGATTACTTCTGAAGTTAGAGGAGGGAATAATGATTCCCGACGCGTCTCTTCTTGAGAAGGAGCTCGCCGAGCTTTTGGCCTTCACCGATCACTCCACCAAAGAGCGGGACATTGGCGAGCCCTATTCGACCGCGCGCGTGCTTACACTTGCTCACGGTTCTCGCGAGATCGCTGTGGTGGTCAAGAGCTACTCAGACGTCCGTTCATTGAAGTGGGCTCTACTCGGCATCTGGGCGGCTGCTGCGAATAGGTTCAGCATGACGCCTATGGCCAGACTCGACAGGGAATATTCAATGACAGGATATCTGAGGAAAGCTGGGATTCTGGTTCCCGCCATCTTGGCGGTAGCACCTGGCGAAAGGGTTCTGGTAAAGGAGTTCGTTACAGGGCCTACTCTTTCCTCGTTAATTGACGGTCTGATGAAAGGCGGTCATGACGGTATTGAACAGGTATCGGCATACGCCATCCTTATGGCGAAGGTGCACGGTGCCGGGGTGGCCTTGGGAGACGCCAAAGCAAGCAATGTAGTCGTCTCGCCTCGAGGTCTCTACTTGACTGACTTGGAACAGTCGGTCATAGGGGGTGATCGGGCATGGGACCTGGCAGAGTTCCTCTACTATACTGCCAAGCTCTCTATCCGCGACGAAGCGATGAACCACGTTGCGAGGGCCTTCTTAAAGTCGTACGTGTCCTTCGCCGACCGGGCCACGGTGGCACGAGCGAAAAGCCCCAAGTATTACCGCCCGTTCCAACCGTTCGTAACCCCTGGCATGGCGCGCATGCTTCAGGGAGTGATGGACGGGTTCTGCTAGCTCGTGTGCTCATTGAACATCGTATAACCGTTGATATGCAGCCATTTTAGATGGGAGAGCGGTTTCTTTCGTGGGACATCTGTCGTTTTCTGGCTTCAGTTCGACCTAAGCTATCCGTGCCGGTCAGGTCCCTTGTCCATACAGATGCTCCTAAATCAGAGCCCAATTCAATAACACTCGGTGTCCGGGCTCTGGATTAATGCTGAAAATAGTATATCGTTTTAGTGCAAATGCTCACCTTGGATGAGAAACAGACGCGCCACGCTAATAGTTGTTCTTGTCGTCGCCTTATACTTCCTGAACGTACTTCGGATTGATGACTTCATCTTTCCTACGTCAACTTCTCTATTCTTCCTCTTTCCTACGTCAACTTCTCTATTCTTCCTTCTCTTCCTAGCCGCTCTTGGTGTAGGAGGAGCTGTGCCGATCGTCCTTGGAATTGAGGGTCTGTTTAGGCGGTGGGGCGCGAGCGAAATTCCATCCGAGGAATCTGGGCCCTACGCGGAAGCTCGAACAATTCCCGACCAACGCGATGGCGAAAATGGTCAGAAAGCGAAGGCATTGAACATGACCGCATCCCCGTCACCAAACGGACACTTGCTCTCGATTGATAATCCCCGACTTGAAGATGAGGGGACTAATAAGACAGTTCCAGCATCAGATTCCATGCCCGAGATGACAATTTACCGAGAAACGAGCCCGGTGAACCTGTCGCAGCCGTTGAATAAGCAAACAACATCGATTTACGGGGACGTGTCGAGAGAGAGCACAGTGACACAAGGCGAGCTTGTTGATAGCAAGAATTTTGTGGCAGCGAAGACTACTCCCGCCAGAATGACAACCAGCGGTTCAGAAGGAAATAAGCTGACAAACAATTCCACGCAGTCTATGAGCAATGATCGTGAAAACGCGAGTCAGGAAGACGACACGCTAACCTCGATCTATGCGAAGCAAAAAGAGTATGGTCGGCGGGTATCGGAATTGCTCAAGGATCTTCAGTTCATGGCTAACACGATTGTGCAAATACCTCCCGATGCGCTGCGATCGACATGCATGGCAGCGTATCTGACTTCCGATGCAGTAGTTCTTATGTTCGATCGAGACAGGAGCATGGCCACTAAACCACTCCGGGACTTCCCGACCGAAGTAATAGTTGCGGTGGTAGCTGCATGCACCTCCAAACTCAAGAAGTCTGTGCTGGAAAAGAAACAACTTGAAATGGGCAAAGTCCATTCACTCGAGGGTGCAATGAAAGAGTTGGAGGAAGCGAAGGCAGAAGTTGACAGGGAGACGTAGCCTAGGAGGGCACAATGACTGGTCGGAGGACTACGGAGTGAATCCCCGTTTCGTCAATTCGGCAAAGGGTGTTTCTGTACAGAAGACGATTGTCTTGTGGCCCGATGCCTTTGCCGTAAACTGATTGCTGGGCGCCAGATTGTCGCATCCTAATCTGCCCAGTAATATAACTGTCCCGAACTCTTGCACGGTTTGCCATCAGGCTGGCCACACAGGTCAAGTTTGGTTATCGACACGAAGTGCATCAGTCGGTGCGTTGGCTTAACGCGGCGAAGCAGTAACTATCTTATCGTATGCGAAAGAGGACGTAGCTAAGCAGTAACTATCTTATCGTATGCGAAAGAGGACGTAGCTAAGTAGTATGGGCGGCGGTCACACGAGTTCCTGAAAGCCATCATGGCCCACATTCGTTTTGAGCGGTTTGGTGGCGCTTGCGGTCCTAATGCCGTCCAGAATCGACTTCACATCTGTAAGACTTCCGGCTAGCTAGGGTGCCCCGGAACCCCTCATTCGAAGGGTGAAGGGCCGAGCAAATGAGTTGCATTCGCTGGTCCTTGTCAGCGTAGTCGTGTCTTCCTATGACGTACGCCTAGGGTTTGACGCGATTGAAAACGGTAAAACCGCAGTTTCCGCACGTTAGGCGGCCTTGGTGCTGTGCCATGAAGTAGCCTTTACCGCATCTCTGGCATTCCTTTCTCAGCCTGGTTGCAGTCTCTCCCTCAATCTTGTAAAGCTTGTAGACTTGTATTCTCCTCTTGGGAGCTTTCGGCTTCTCCTTCTTCTCTGGTTTCTTCTCCTCCGTAGGAGGACTCTCGGTCGGAGCCGGAGTGGGGGGCGGAGAAGGCGCTACTGCAGGTTGTTTCGACATGATCACTTCTTCGCCTCAGGTGCTGGGGCTGCGGTGGCAGTCTTCTTTCTTTCCTGTTTCAGCTTCTCCCTCTCATCTTTCGTCAAGACCCTTTCTTCGAGGTATTTCGGGTGCACCTTCTTCTTGACTTCTTCGGAACCGTATACATAGAAGGTACCGACAACATCCGTCGTGCCGGCTTGGCCCTTCAGGCTCACGACCCCAATTTTCTCTGCTGCCAACCCAAGTTCTGCGGCGACGGCAGCGATTGCCTCCTTTCTGGTAAGCTTCCCTGCCTTCCCATCTATCTGCGCGACCACCGTAGACCTTGCTAGGATCTTTGAGTCCGACTTCGCTATCTGCAACCTAGGTCACCCCGCTTCATGTGGAATATAAAGCAGTCCGCACCCTCAACGCAGCTCAGAGATTCCAAGTTCAGCGAGTACGGCCCGATTCCTCGACTTCGACTCTGCGTCAGCCCTAACAGTAACCACCCCTTCGCCAGGCTGTCCGTAAATGACAAGAGCCGAGATTGGTGCTAGAGCTATGACTGGGATTGCGAGGAGATCCTCTTCCCCGTCGACTGCCACCCTGGCAGGTTTTCGCCCTCTGAAAGCCTCACGTATGCCACCTATAGCCTCCTCCGTTATTGTTCCGGGGGGATTCTTCACCATGATCTTCCTGGAGTATGCCACGTCGGGAGGGAGTCTCTCCTTGCGGTTCTCTTTCCCGTCGACAACCTGCACGTCCGGCACTCGCCCCAATCTGCCAACCGTCTCAGTCACACGGTCCCCCACTGTGACCACCATGGGCGCTCCCATCACGGCGTTGGCGAACTCCTTTTCTCCTACCTCTGAACTGAGAAAGAGCCTCCCCATCGGTTTGGATAACTTAGCTCTGAGCGCTTCTGGAAGTTTGTAGACCCTGGACATCCTGCTAGCTTACCTTCAGTGCGTATCTCCCAGGCTTAATGATTCCAAGAGTTCTAGCGACCTGAGATTTCTCTGGGTTGATGATGATGATTAGGCCAGACCATTCGTTGCTGAGTTCGGTGGATCCATCGTTCGGGCACACCTTCTCCGTTGTCAACGTTTTGCATTTCCTACATGCGAGTTCCTTCAAGCGTCTTCCCTACTTGTTCCTTGCCTGTTTACTTCTCCGCCCTTTCTTCGACCTTTCGCTGTTTCTGCGCTTTTCCCACCTCATCGTCAATCCACTCTAGCGCTCCCAGAAAGGGTTGTCTGCAGGTGACACCAATCTTTCCCATGGATATCCCATGACCGAGGCTTACGGCGGTGATTCTCACTCTAACTTTGCTCCCCACCTTCAGAGACCTCTTGCTCTGGGATGCCGTGATTATGCCAGACTTAACGTCACTCGTGAGGTAGTCGTCCATTATTTGGCTCAGGTGGAGGAGTGCATCTGCCGGCCCGATCCTCACGAATGCGCCGAAATCAGTCACCTCTACGACCTCCCCTTCGACAAGCTCCTGCTTCAATGGAAAGAAAGAGAGGACCTCGAAGTTCACTCTGTGGTAAGTAGCACCGTCGCCTGCAATGATCTTCCCAACTTTGTCCACTTCTACCTTTGTTACAAGTATGAGGTACCCATATTCAGGGTTGATCGTGCTCTCGTACTTCAATTTCAAGAGCTCGAGCGCGACTTTCTCGAGGGGAGAACCGAACTTGTCGGGTGGAACGCGTACTACGTCCTCTAGGTTGACTAGTTCAAACATGAATGCTCAGGAACGGCGCCCTCGCTCCGGAAAGACGATATTAATCTTTGGCCCAGGGTATGCTCATTTCTTGCCACTTCGAGGGCGTAGCGCCGGGGGCTGAGCTCTCTTGTGGGCTGACATACTGTACATATTCATCACTCGCTCGACTATGGACGCTTCCACTCTTGCGCTTTCTGAGGCGACGCGGGTAGAGGCCCGCTCATCGAAGATCCAGTGCAGGACCGCGTCTAGTTTCTCATATCCTGCAGGGAGTTCCTCTTCCGCCGTATGCCCAGGCCAGAGCTGCGGAGAGGCAGGTTTCCTCGCAACCGAGGTCGGGAGTCCCAAGTGCTCAGCCATAGCGCGGACTTGGGTCTTGAAAAGGTGTGCGATGGGCAGAAAGTCTGCGCCTCCGTCCCCAAACTTGGTGAAGAAACCTAACAGCTCTTCCGACCTGTCGCCTGTCCCTGCCACGAGAAGGTTGCGGGAGTTCGCCAGATAATATAGAATCGTCATCCTTACCCTTGCTTGGACGTTCGCACCTGGAAGTCTCCGCCTAGCCTGACCAACAGCGGAGATCAGGTCGTCCACGACCTGTGAAATCCTAATCGTGACACTCCTTGCTCCCCAATCGGCCACCATCCTTACAGCGTCATCAATGTCCGCCTGTGGCGTATGCCGCGACGGGAGGAGTGCGCATAGCACCCTCTCGCTCCCTAGAGCCCTTACGCAAAGTGCGCCGACCACACCACTGTCGACACCCCCGCTGACGCCCACTACGACGCCTGCTGCTCGTGAAGACGCCACGATTCTTTGGATGAAAGATGTGATTCTACTCTCCTCAATCTTAGCGTCAATGGAGATAGCTGGCTTCGTCACGCCATCGACCTTGCATAGACGGTGCCTTAACTTCTCCCGAAGCAGTCAAAGGCGGACGGCCCTGCCTGAGCGCAGCCCGAAGACAGGAACACGTCTCGCCTTCAGCGACTCAGCCAGCTCTTGATCTATGGTCGCCACTGATGCTCTGGCAGAAATTGCGATCGACATTATTTCCTCATCTGGAGGTGCTGCACCAGATTCGAGACGCTTGAATCCTTTCGCTATGTTTGCTGCAACGCTCGCGGTCTTGCTCTTTTTTCCTCGTCCAGCCGACAGACGTGTGAGCTCACTTATTACGCAGTCCAGAGCCACTGGTTCCACTCTCCCCACTTCTTGCGAGATATCGTCAAGCCAGTTGGTGGGGTGATCAGCCACCGCCATTAGGAAACTGGTGTCGAAGATAACTTTGGTCATTCCTTACCTGAGGACGCCGGATCCTATGAGGCGCCATCTCTCGGCAATTCTTCGGCTCAGCGCAGCTCTCATACCTGACTCGACTGCCACGGGTTTCTTGAGGTCAACTTCAACTACGCTCCCTCGCGCTGATGTTACTACAGCCTGTGTGGACGCCGTTCCTATGTTGAGCCTCAAGTTTTCTCCCGGTTTCACCTTTTCCACCGTCACAAGTTCGGCAGACCCGACTGCAGTTTCTAGCAGGTTCACTTCGATTGTAACATGGTCGAGGCTGGGAGGCAATGTTCCAGGCTTGCCGAGTACACTGCCGACCATCTGGTCGCCCTTGATGAAAGTGGGGTCAAGTTGCGTGCCTACAGCAACTAGGCCACCAGGGCCTACACTCTCCGTCTCCCCAGCGCTGGTCTGGAGGCTAGAGATCTCTGTAACTATAGGTACGTATTTGCCGCTTCTTTCATCAGCCATGCCTGGACTCAGTTCAATCTCCTCGCCAAGCATCAACTTCCCCCTGGTCAGACTTCCTCCGAAGACGCCTCCTGACAGTCCCTGGATTCCTGCGCCTGGCCTGTTCACGTCAAAACTGCGAACCACGTACATGAGGGGGTCGGCCCCCGCGTTTCTTGAAGGCGTAGGAATCACTTCCTCGAGCGACTCGATTAGCGCGTCTATGTTGGTCCTCTGTTGCGCAGAGATTGGAATGATAGGAGCCTCTGCTGCGACAGTATTCTCGACGAATTTTTTAATGCCCGTGTAGTTCTTCTTTGCCTCCCCATCCGTGACCAGGTCGATCTTGTTCTGCGCAATGACGATCCGCTTCATTCCAAGCATCTGTAGGGCCTGGAGGTGTTCTCTCGTCTGAGGTTTAGGGACTGGCTCGTTCGCGGCTATGACCAAGAGTGCGCCGTCCATTAGGAATGCTCCTGCCAGCATGTTCGTCATAAGACTCTCGTGGCCTGGGCAGTCGACGAAGCTGACCGCCCGTAGAAGGTGGGTCTCCGTGCCGCAAACAGGGCACTTGGGGCTCGTGGAGTAGGCCGCGGGTGGGGGTGTCTGCGGACACTCGTAGAATGCCGCATCGGCGTATCCAACTTTGATTGTGATGCCTCGCTTTAGTTCCTCGCTATGAGCACTCGCCCAGACTCCGGTGATTGCCTGAGTGACTGTCGTTTTTCCATGATCTACGTGGCCGCTTGTCCCTATGTTCACCTCAGGCTGCCTCGGAAGGAGGTTCGGCGCCGGAGTTTGTTGAGCAAGCTGGCCTGACAATATTGAACCGCTCGGCCGTTCCCCCTTTTTAAGAGTAGGGAGATGGGCTTCTGTCACGTGACAAGTCTGCACTTTTCCACGGATTCTTACCTTAACTCCGCAATTGGTCGGGCACTCGATCTCCTTTTCGGGGGCGCAGCACTACATTGTATAGCCAGGCCAGTTGCAAGCACGCGCTCGCTAAAAACGTGTGCATTAGAGAGGAGCCCCTCTTCAGCTACACGCGCCATCGGGACCCACAGATCCGCCGATGCCAGGTAAGACTGTCACAGCCTTTGCAGAAAGCATGCTCTCAACGTTATCTAGTGCTAAAATGAAGGCTGGGCGTAGGTGGGAGCAAGATAAGGGAGAGAATAGAAGGGGTGTCTCATTGAAGGCGGTTATTCTTAGTGGGGGGCAGGCGCTGCGACTGCGTCCCCTCACTGAGGACAAGCCCAAAGCCCTCATAGAGGTGAAGGGAAGGCCGATTTCGGAGTACCAGATCGACTGGCTGGTGAAGGAGGGTGGAGTCGACTCGGTGACCTTTGCCTGTGGCTACAAGTGGCAGAAGCTCAAAGAGCACTTTGGTTCCAGCTACAAGGGGATAGCCCTCGAATACTCGCCAGAGGAGGAACCCCTCGGTACCGGGGGTGCCATTCGGCAGGCGCTGTCCGGCAAGGAGACAAAGGAGGGCGAGCTGTTCGTAGTTGCTAATGGTGACATTATGACTGACCTTCCAATCGCACGCATGATCGAAGCGCATAGGCAGGCTGGCGAGATCACTGCGTCTATGTTGGTCGTCCCCTATAGATCCCGATTCGGCGTGGTTAAGATTGACAAACTACGAATGGTCAGGGGCTTCGAGGAAAAGCCAGCCTTTCCCGACGTGTGGATCAATGGTGGCGTGTATGTGATGAACCCACGGAAGTCCTTGAAGTACCTCCCTGAGAAGGGAGACATCGAGCGAGAGACTTTCCCCAAACTTGTGAGCCACGGGGAGCTACTTTCATATCCCCATTACGGCGAATGGTGGTTCGTCGACTCTCTGAAGGATCTCAAAGAACTCGAGGACTCGATGCAAACACCCGGCTAGTCAGAACGGTTTAATCCGAACTCAGACTCGAAGCCAGTCGTGGGCGCGTGGCAACTACTTTGCGATGGCTGTCATTTGCAAGCACGAACATTGGATCTCTTGGAGGGAAGTCTAGAAGGCACGAAGGTAATATGCGCAGGCCACGGTGCAGTCTGGAATCTGAAGTTGGGTAAGGCGGTATTCGAAGAACCCCTGGAGGACGAAACGCGTTACGAAGTCAGAGTTGAGGAAGGTAACGTCTAAGTGAGTATTCCCTGACGAGCTCAAATGTCCTTTGTCTGAGCTGGGCGCCACTCCTATGGGCTTGGCCGATGCGAGGGGGAATGATAAGTCCGCCTAGCGAAAGCTACTAAATGCATCTTGGTTCCGTGGGGAAGCCAGCTCGATTCGTTCCAAGCGGGCGATGTCACCAAAAGCCAGTTCACGGTCTGCCGATATTCATACTCAGGCGGCGAAATATGGCGCGACCCTAGGCTTTTTACGGAAGGGCCACCAATTCCTATGCCGTGTCTTCGAGCGGCGACGAGGTGAGTCGGGAGGTGCTCGAGGAGGGTTGTTATTTCCTGTCGCAGCTCGGACTCACTGATGAACAGATCGCATCACATTTCGAGACCGAAGTCAAACAGGTTGTCGAGCTAGTCGAGTCCTTCGCATCGAAGATTCAGTCGGGGAAAATCGCTGTAGATGAGTTCGACAGGGCGTTTTGGAGAGATGTGGTGAAGGAAGCCGAGGGTGACCTGAAGTTGACCGTCGTTTCTCACAAGGGGATCCACCACGCGTGGAAATCTGATCTCCAGAAACTCGACGGGAACTCCTTGATGACCCTTTACGAGGGGAGCAGGGACTACCTCGAAACAGATCCAAACCATAGGTTCTTGGATTATCCTCCTCCAAAGGGTTACGATCCGCTCGCAATGGACAGAGAAGTCAGGAGGGCAGTGGAAGTGATTAGGGATCTCCTAGAGGCGAGATGGAAGGAAGCCCTTGATAGGAAGACCTGACTTTCCCGCCCACACTTAAGTAGGGCTCGGTAGAGTGAGAGTCCGAAAAAAGAGTGCCTCTAGAAACGGTCGAAAGGGACAATCTCGCCAAACTTTTGCGCCAGTTCCAAGGTAGGAATGTTCTTGTCATCGGTGACTTAATTGTAAGCAGGTTTGTTGAAGTCGCTGCGAGAAAACTTGCCCGCGAAGCGCCTGTGCCAGCAGGAGACTACGTTGGTGAAACGTTTCTCCCTGGTGGGGCGGCAAACCTCTCTCGCGAGCTCGTGTCACTCGGCGCGTTAGTCACAGTCGTAGGTCTGACAGGATCAGACGAGTATGGAGCCTGGCTAAACGCGGAATTCTCAAGGAGTGGCGTATCGCACGCCCATGTCATTGCAGATCCGAACCGTCCTACATCACTACGCACTTGGATAATGGTCAACAAGTTCCACTCTCTGCGTATCGACAGAGAAGACAGACGGGACGTTCCCCCAACGATGTCAAAGAAGCTCTTGGCTGAGACTGAGCCTTTGATTGAAGATGTTGACTGCATCGTTCTATCTGACTACGACCGCGGGGCGATTACGAGTTATCTGATAGGAGGTGTGGTAAATGCCGCCAAAGCTTCTGGGAAAATCGTCGTCGCCCAGCCGAAGATGCACCACTACCTTGACTTTTCAGGAGTGACATACGTCAAGTCAAACATGGAAGAGGCTTCGCATGCGACGGGCATGGCAATAGTCAACGAGACGAGCCTCAGAAACATGGGGGTTAACCTTCTCAGCCGCCTTGAGTGCAAAGCAATCCTGCTTACCCGGGGAGAGCAGGGGGTGACGCTTTTCGACACTGAGAATGTGACACTTTTCCCCCCAATAACTGGGAAGAAGAACCTGTTCAACAAGGTCGGTGTTAGGGATGCGATGACGGGAGTCTTTGCGATGGCTGTCGCATCTGGTGGAGACGCCTACCAGGCAGCCGTACTGAGCGATGTGGCCGGGGAGGTTCGGAGCGAGCTGCAGAGAAATGTTCCTATCTCGCTCCATGACCTCGAGGCCAAGGCGGAGGAGACAGACGCATTCGTGCACAGAATAGTGCAGGCCCCGGTGAAAAGGTAGTGGAAATGGCGCAGGAGGTAGGGAGGCTCAAGGAGACAGCACGGAACACTAGGAAGCTGATCCTGGAGAGCTTAGCTGAAGCGGGCTCAGGACATCCTGGCGGTTCTCTCTCCGCTGTAGAACTCCTCGTGACGCTGTTTTTTCACACGATGAAGTATGACCCAAGGAACCCCTCCTGGCCAGACAGAGACAGGTTCTTCCTCAGCAAGGGGCACGCCGCACCCCTTCTGTATTCCATCTTGGCGCAGGCTGGCTACTTCCCCGTCGAGGAACTGATGACTCTTCGTAAGATCGGTTCCCGACTCCAAGGGCATCCGTCGCTCGGGATTCCAGGTGTGGAGGCTCCTGCTGGCTCGGAAGGGATAGGGCTCTCCCTTGGGGTCGGTGCATCGCTTGCAGCTAGGATGGACAGAAAACCAAGCCGGACTTATGTCTTGATGGGGGACGGCGAACAGCAAGAGGGTGAAGTTTGGGAGGCCGCGATGGCCGCGTCAAAATACAGGCTAGACAACCTAACAGCCATCATTGACAGAAACGGCATTCAGCAGGATGGCCTGACAGAACAAATCATGCCACTCGAGCCGCTGGCCTCGAAATGGAGGGCGTTCAACTGGAACGTAATCGAGGTGGATGGATATGACTTTTTGCAGCTGATCGACGGTTTTGACCTTGCAGCGTCAACGAGAAACAGGCCGACTGTGGTAATTGCTCATACAGTCAAAGGAAAAGGGATCTCATTCATGGAGTGGTCTCCTCACTATCACGGGACCGCGCCGGCCAAGGACAAGCTTTCGGATGTCCTAAGTGAGCTTGGGTGATTAGCCATATGAAGAGTATACGAATTGCCCCATCTATATTGGCGTGGGACCTCGGCTACCTTAACCAAGCCGTCGACATATCGGTCCAGGGTGGGGCGGATCAGATCCATCTCGACATTATCGACGGTCACTTCGCGCCTAACATTACATTTGGACCGGGGACGGTGAAGGCGCTGAGGGGCAGGTGCCAACTGAAGTTCGATACGCACCTGATGGTCGATAGGCCAGACGAGTACGTGCAGAAATTCCTTGACGCAGGATCGGACATATTGACGTTCCACGCCGAGGTATTGGACGCCATGACGTTCGACCGGCTTTGCACGACCGTAAAGCGAAGCGGCAAAGAAGTGGGCCTTGCGATCAAACCGTCCACCGAACTTCCATCCTGGGCCGTGCAACGCCTCGACAAGTTGAGTGCGATAGTCGTCATGACCGTTAACCCGGGCTTCAGCGGCCAGCCAATGGATATGTCCACAATGCCGAAGCTTGAGAGGATACGCGACCTCGTAGAAAGGAACGGCACAGGCACAGACATCGAGATTGACGGAGGGGTCGAACCCGAGAACGTTAGGGAAGTTGTGAAGAGGGGCGGGAACGTCCTAGTCGTAGGCGCAGGGGTGTACGCCAAGCGGGACCCTGTAGGAGCGATACAGGCCCTAAGAAGTCGCGCCGAAAAAGCGACGGAGGAGAAATGATCACGTCGACCAAGCAGGGAGGAATGCGAGATGCTTACGGAGAGGCGCTTCTAGAGCTAGGAGCAACGAACCCGCGAGTTGTCGTCTTGGGTGCGGATACGACTGGTTCGCTCAAGTCGGGGGTTTTTGCCACGAAATACCCGGGGAGGTTCTTCAACGTGGGAATTGCGGAGCAGAATCTCGTAGGAATCGCCGCAGGTTTTGCACTTACAGGAAAAATTCCCTTCGCCGGAACTTACGCCATATTCGTGCCAGGGAAGTGTGTCGACCAAATTCGCAACAACATCGCGTACCCTGGGCTAAATGTGAAGATCGTCTGTTCCCACGGCGGCATCTCTGTTGGGCCCGATGGCGCTTCCCATCAGCAGGTTGAGGACATTGCTATAATGAGGGCGATACCCAAAATGAGTGTGATCGTCCCCTGTGACGCAGTCTCTACAAAATCTATCGTCAAATCGATTGCCGACATTGAGGGCCCGTTCTATGTGCGCCTGACCAGACCATCGACACCGATAGTGTACGGAGATGGTTTCGAATATAGGTACGGGAATGCGAACCTACTCACGGACGGGTCGGACGTTCTAATCATTGGATGCGGGATTATGGTGCCAGAGGCAGTAAAGGCATCTACTTCACTCAAGATGAAGGGTATATCAGCCGCGGTGGTAGACCTCCATACAGTAAAGCCGATAGACCCTGAAACCATACTCAAGTTGGCGCAGAAGTGCGGGCGTGTAGTGACCGCCGAAGAACACAACGTGATCGGGGGAATGGGATCGGCGGTAGCTGAAGTCCTGAGCGAAACCAGGCCAACTCTGATGAAAAGGGTCGGAGTTATGGACACGTTCGGGGAAAGCGGGGATGCTGCAGATCTCATGAAGAAGTACGGCCTTACCTATTCAAACATCGAGGCTGCCGCAGAGTCACTCGTGCGTCGGAGCCGCTAGCCTTTAATAGCGAAAAGCCCTCAACTGGCGAAGAGCCTCATTGAAGCTATTCCTCGACACTGCAAATCTCGAGTGGATAAAGAAGCTCAACCAAATGGGCATTGTCGATGGTGTCACAACCAATCCCTCGCTTATCGCGAGGGAGAACGGTGAATTCGAGGAGACAATCGTAAAGATTTGCAAAGAGGTTAAAGGGGACGTTAGCGCAGAGGTTATCGGCGTTACACACGATAAGATGGTCGCCGAGGCCGACCGCCTATCCTCACTCGCCAAGAATGTCGTAGTGAAAATCCCCATCACGACAGAGGGCCTAAGGGCCACCAAGATGGTCAGTTCGAAGGGGACAAGGGTCAACATGACGCTGGTGTTTTCTGCCAACCAAGGACTCCTTGCCGCGAAAGCAGGCGCCTCATTCATCAGCCCCTTCATTGGCAGGCTCGACGACATAGGTCATCGCGGGATGGAGGTAGTCGAGGACCTTGTTCGCATTCGCGACAACTACAGGATGGACTGTGAGGTCCTCGTCGGAAGCATCAGGCACCCACAACACGTGCTCGAGGCTGCGAGGCTAGGCGCAGACATAGCAACCATGCCTCCTGAAGTAATGATGAAAATGATAGAGCATCCGTTAACTGACGCGGGCCTAAAACGCTTCCTTGATGACTGGCAGAAGACGAAGCACGCAAGCGCGCCGATTTCCAAATAATCTAGGGCAAGTCTTTTACGGTGGCCCAGAAAGGCCCGTCCGTGACTAAAACATACTCGCTTCCGTCACTTCCATACAAGTACTCGGACCTACAGCCTCACATCTCCGAAAAGACAATGACTCTCCATCACACTAAGAATCACCAGGCGTATGTTAACGGCGCAAACGCCGCGCTTGAGAAGCTCGAAAAGGCTCGCAAGGGCGAGCTTCAGATAGACACTAGGGCGGTGCTCAGAGACTTCAGCTTCAATGTCGACGGGCACATCTTGCACTCCTTCTTCTGGCCTAACATGGCCCCGCCTGGTAAGGGAGGAGGCAAGCCAGGAGGGAAGCTCTCAGACAAAATCGACAAGGACTTCGGCGGCTTCGACAAGCTGAGAACCCAGTTCACCGACGCCGCGAAAACTGTCGAGGGTGCCGGTTGGGCACTGATGCTGTATGATGCAGAGACAGACCAGCTCGTCCTAACGCAGGTCGAAAAGCAGAACAACATGCACCTTGCTCAGATGCCAGTGATCCTGGGAATTGATCTTTGGGAACATGCATGGGTGCATGACTATCTAACAGACAGGCCGAAGTACATCGAGGCTTGGTGGAACGTAGTGAATTGGTCTGACGCAGACTCGAGACTTGCGAAGGTCGTACACTGACCTTCGCGCGCCCTTATTTTGCGATCTTCTTGATGGAAAGCATCGCGAACTCTCCGCTCTTCTTGATAAGGTCCCCGATGTCGATTTCGGTGTGACATTCCGATATGCCACTAGCGTGTGAAGGGAGAGTGAAGATCCCATTCTTCATGAGGAAGAGCGCGTACCGCCTGATGAAATCCTTCCGCTCCCTCTCCGCGTCTTCGGCGCACTTTGGGGCAGGGCCGAAATGAGTTAAGAACAGCGAGCCAAGACCTGTAGTATGGGTCACGACTCCGTGCTCCGCGAAGGCCGAGTCGACGCCGCTCCTAAGTGACCTGCCGAGCTTCTCGAGTCTTGGATAAATTATTCCTGAGCTTTTCCTGAGGTGCCTTATCGTCGCGAGCCCAGCCGTCATGGTGAGTGGGTTCTCTGAGAACGTACCGCCCCCAATTGAGACAAAGTCGTTCTTCCTAGCGGGGTCGGCGAGCGATATGATTTCCCTCCTCCCACACACAAGTCCGATCGGGAGGCCTCCTCCGACAATCTTGCCAAATGACGCGAGGTCTGGGATTACTCCGTATCGCTGCTGTGCCCCGCCCAGGGCGACCCTGAACCCCGTGATTATTTCATCGAATGCAAGCAGGGCGCCGTTCCTGTCTGCAAGTTCGCGAAGTCCCCTTAGGTAGTCCCTCTGCGCGGGGATACACCCCCCGGCTCCGAGGACTGGCTCAAGGAATATTGCTGCGACGTCTCCCTTTGACGAGTTTACCGCGTTGTTCGCGGCCTCCAAATCGTTGAACCGTACAATTTTCACATGAGCCTGCTCAGCCGCCAATATTCCCCCGCCCTCCGGCTGTTCGAAGGGGGTGTGAACGCCCTTATTGAGTTCAGTATTATAACCGTGCCATCCTCCTGCCATTTTTATCACGGTCTTCCGCTTGCTGAAGCCTCTTGCTAGTCTTACGAGGTACATGGTTGCCTCAGCACCCGTGTTGCAGAACCGAATCATCTCTGAGCACGGTACAGTGCGGCAGATCTCTTCACCGAGTTCAACCGAGAGCTCATTTCCCATCCCATAGAGCGTCCCCTTTCGTATCTGCTTCCCAAGTGGGATTGTTACCTCTGGAGGTGAATGTCCTAATATGAGTGCCATGTGACCCATCCAATAGTCTGTGTATCTATTGCCGTCGAGGTCCCAGACATGGCTGCCCTTGGCCTTTGAAATGAGAATTGGATATGGTTCGTAGAACCTAGCATTGTGGTTCACACCGCCGGCGAAGACTTTCTCGGCCCTCTCGAACATTCGGCCCGACTTTGGGGTAATTGCTTCGTATCGCCGGTCCATAAGCCCTGTGATTGCAATGTGCCTATTTCAAACCTACTCTGGAGCGAAGGGTCAATTAACAGGCGAGAACGAGATCAGATCCCGAGGATGGAGTTCACCGTCGCGACCGAGTCACCATTCAACCTTGATTACACTCTCGAAAGCGGACAAACCTTCAGATGGCAGAACAAAGGGGAGTGGTGGTACGGCACTGTCTCGGGAGGGGTCCTCAAGATTCGGCAGGAAGGCGAAGTCCTGAGATGTGTATCAAGCTCGGACCTGCTAGACAGTGCCTTCGTTAGGAGCTACTTTCGGTTGGACGTGGAGTTAGAAAAGGTGTTGTCCTCGATGATGAAAGACGATACGATTAATCTCGCAATCCAAACCTTCTATGGTCTTCGTCTTATCAGGCAAGATCGGTGGGAGTGTCTCGCTTCGTTCGTCTTGGCCACAAACTCAAACATACCGCGTATCAAGAAGATGGTCCAAGCTGTTTGCGCAAAGTTTGGTGAGCCTTTCGTCTTCGAAGGCGCCGAGTATAGAGCCTTTCCAACGCCGGAAGTGCTTTCCGACGCGCTACTATCCGATTTGGCGGCGTGCGGCCTCGGATACAGAACGTCCTTTCTGCAAAGGGTGGCTGCCTGTGTGGATGCGGGGACGGTCGACTTTGGAGAGCTCCCGCTGCTCGGGTACCAAGAGGCCAGGGACTTGCTGATAAGGCAGTTTCAGGGCGGGAAGTTGCTTCCGGGAGTCGGCCCTAAGGTTGCGGACTGCGTCCTCCTCTATTCGTTCGACATGGATGAGGCATTTCCGATAGACGTATGGATTGCTCGACAGATTGCTCTATCTTATCCAAGTCTGATCGATGAGCGAATCAGAGCGAAGTTATCCTCCCATCGGAAGGTGAATCTCAGCAAAGGAGAATACTACAAGATTTCCTCGAGTGCTAGGGCGTATTTTGGGCAATATGCTGGGTATGCTCAGCAATATTTGTTCATGATGGCGCGCTCGGCCAAGCAGAAGGTTGAATCATAGACAGACAACTCATATTGTTCGTCTCTGGAGGAGGCTCCTTCAAAGATCTACGCTACCTGGGGCTTCCTGGTCCGCAACCCCCAGGCCAGAGCAAGAGCCCCTGCTCCTGTAATCAAGATGCCTGCGGCCCCGTACCAGACGTTCTTGTAAATCAGATAGGCAGGAACTAAGAGGGCATCGACTCCTACAATGGTCAGTACGATGCCTAATGCGAACATGTTCACACTCAGGATTTGTATCGGGGAAACCACACTGGTGCTTGGCTGGTTCACTGACGGCACTGTCGAGGGTGCTTGTCTTCGAATTGATGGGAGCCCTCCTTTCATTAGACCCATTGGAAAGAATATCAACCCTAATGCGAGAAAAATACTCGACGTCCCTTGCGCGGCCGTAGGCTCAGGTGTCGGAATAATGCAGTTGCATGGGGCTCCTGATGGCGGGACCGTCCCGCTAAAGAGAATTATTCCAGTGATGCCTATTAGCATGAAAACGAGAGATAACGCAAGAAACTCCGAATCCAATATTGGCAGTTTCAGCGAGGGCTCACGGTTCTTAAGGATTTCGAGCATTGAAGTGGTTTCAACCTTTGCGGGTTTCGATCCTTACCTAGGAGACCATCTGAATTCATGCAAATGAACTCTGGCCGCTGGTGTTGACCGCCTCAAGATGAATCCAGCCGCAACCACGCCAATCACGACCGACGCGATACCAACCATGTTGACAATCCCGATTGAACTTCCAACTTCTTTGCTATGTGCGCTCAAGAGATAGAACAGTGAATAGGCGACGACCACCACTACGGCGAATGTGACAGGAATCCACAGCTTCACAATGCGCTCACCTCGTTGCATATGATTGGACGACTGCGCAAGATAGGCCGCTTGTCATGTCGCATCTTAAAGGAATTGCGAACTACACGGCTCACGTTTGTAGTCTGGGAAAAGAGTTGCGGGCAGCCCTTCAGTTGTGTTATGCAAGAGCGGTGACACCTTGGCATCTGTTTCATTAGGGTTCTTCAGAATTACAGACGTCCCGCAGGTCGGATTTGAGCCGACGACACTCCGGTAACTGTGGCCTGAGTAGGCTGGACGGGTCAGCCTTTAGCCGACCACTACAGCCGGAAGCTTTTGGCACCTTTGCAGGTCTACCAGGCTGAGCTACTGCGGGACGGGCGACTGACCCCTGAAGATATCTTAAGCGTTCCGTACTAGAGAAAAAACCAAAATACATGCATCGATGTCGCCCACGGATGCCCGGTGGGTGTCGGTTACGAGCTTATCAGACTATGTCGCGCTTACCAAACCCAAGATAATCCCGCTCCTTATTATGGTTGCGTTCGGTTCTGCAATCATAGCCGCGAGGGGATTTCCTCCACCTCTGACCTTATCGGGGTTGGTGGTCGCCGGGGCCGTGGCCTCTGCAGGCGCCTTGGCCCTCAACAGTTACTTGGAAATAGACGTGGACTCCAAGATGAGAAGAACGATGTCCAGGCCCCTCCCATCCCAGAGGATACTCCCAGCTTCACATGCCCTCATGCTGGGACTTGCTTTGCTTGGCATGGGGATAGTCATTGCCGCGGCGACCCTGGACCTGCTTGCCACGTTCTTTATCGCTCTCGGCGCACTCGTCTATGTCCCAATCTACACTATTTGGCTCAAGCCAAGGACAAGCTGGAACATTGTCTTGGGAGGATTCGCGGGGTCATGTGCGGCTTTGGCGGGCTGGTATGCTGTTACGGGACAGGAGTTCGCGATCGCATGGACACTGGCAGCTTTGGTATTTGTCTGGACGCCTAGTCACTTTTGGAGCCTCGCTGTAATAACCGAGCAGGACTACTCCGCGGCCGGAATTCCGATGCTTCCCTCAAAAGTCGGGTCCGCCGCAGCATCCAAATACATCGTCGCCAACACACTTCTGCTCATCCCCGTCAGCCTATTGTTTTCCGTCTACCTTGCAGGGGAAGGTTTCTGGGTCTATCTTCTACTTGCAATCGTGTTCGACGGCTTCCTGCTGGCGACAAACCTGAAACTTCTGAAATCTCCTACAAAGGCGAATGCCTGGCTTGCATTTAAGTTCTCGAGCCCTTATCTAGCGGTGATTTTCCTTATCGCGATGATCGCCGCTGTCTTGTGATTTCCCAACTGCATTCCGAAGGCAAGCCTTTTCTGAAGTGAGACGAGGACGAGTCAGAGATGGCGGATAGCTGTTACGTCGTCCATTATTCTGAAGTAGCGTTGAAGGGAAAGAACAGGCCGGAATTTGTCAAGATCCTCCGACACAACCTTTCCAGGTCGCTTTACCCTTTCCATAATAAGATCGAGTCGAGGGATGGAAGACTCATCGTCCGCGTTGAGGGCGACCCTGCTAGCGTCGGGCCAAGGATTTCAAATGTCTTTGGCGTCGCATGGTTTGCGAGGGCAGACATAGTTGACCCCGATTACTCCGCGATTGAAGACAAAACTTTGAGAGCTGCGCGCGAATCGGAAGCGCCAACCTTCATGATTGATGCAAGGCGTGCAGACAAGACGTTCCCCTTGGGATCCATGGAAATCGCCAGGCGTCTCGGTTCAGCGGTGGTCGTGTCTACAGGAAAACGCGTCGACCTTTCGCGGCCCGGCCTGAAAATACACGTTGACATAATACGCAAGCACGCCCTTGTCTACGGGGTCAGGAACCTGGGCCCAGGAGGACTCCCAGTCGGGACCTCGGGGAGGTCAATGCACCTCTTCTCAGCGGGGATTGACTCGCCCGTGGCAGCTTGGCTTTTGATGAAGCGAGGAGTTCGTCCCGTATTCCTGCATTTCTACCTCGCCCCAACTCCTGCGGCCGTAATGAAGAGCAAAGTGATACACCTGGTCAGGATTCTCTCGGCCTGGGGAGGGAAGAGCACTTTGGTCCTCGTCCCGTTCGCAGAGTACCAGCTTGCTACCGTTGACGTCCCAGAGGCGCTCGAACCTTCGCTCTTCAGGAGGTTCATGCGGATGGTGGCAGAGCGGCTAGCGGCTGGCTTCAACGCGTACGCCGTTTCGACAGGGGACTCATTGTCCCAGGCTGCTTCTCAGACCATGTGGAACATTGCGGCCATCGACAGCGGGTCGTCTGTCCCGATCTTGAGACCTCTGCTCACCTACGACAAGGAGGAGATAGTCAACCTCGCCAAGAAGATTGGAACGTATGAAATCTCCCTTCAAGAGTACAAAGATTGCTGCGCTGTGGTAACCAGGCACCCGAAGACGAGGGCGCGGGCTTCCGAGATTTCGGAGTATGTCGAGAGACGCGACTTCGCTGGGTTGGCTATCAAGTCATTGAAGTCGGCTAGCCTCGTAACATACAACCCGATACATGACCAGTTGAAGGCGATTCAGTTGACTGGGGCGATTGCCCTCTTCAACCAGATCGAATCTGTGAGAGTGCGTATGGAGGGCCTGCTGAGTCACCCTGAGAACGGCCAAACCTAGGATTCGTGCCAGGCAAAATTATAAGCAAGGACGAGGCAGACTCCCGTCAGAATTAGAATGAGTCAGAAAGTGCTTCATGTCGACGGCAGCAAATTTCAGGAGGAAGTCGTGCGCTCTAGCCAGCCTGTCCTCGTTGACTTTTATGCAGACTGGTGCGGACCGTGCAAAGCAATAGCGCCGATAGTTGACCAACTCTCTAAGGAGTATGATGGAAGGGTACAGTTCGTAAAGGTCGACACTGACATGAACCAGGATTTGGCGCTGCAGTTTGGGATCATGAGCATCCCTACCGTGATGTTTTTCTCGAAGGGCAAAGTCGAGGACATCGTCGTCGGGGCAGTCCCCGCTGCTGTTTTAAAGACCAAACTTGATTCACTGGTCAAGACGGCCTAGAACAGTTAAAGACGGGAACCACACAACGCACCGCCAATGCGGATAAGGATGATACTCCTCATTGCAACTGTAATCACGCTCTTCGCCCTTCTTACTGTAGGGGCTTATGTGACAGTCGCAGGAGACGGCGACGCCTGCGGAAGCAGTGTCCCGAACGATTACCCACTGTGCCAGGGCCACTTTTTGCCTCCACCCATCTTAGGCGCGATTGCCGAGTATTCCCATCGGGTGCTCGCTTCGCTGTCTTCTCTCTTCCTTATCATAACCGCATTTCTCTTCTGGAGATCGAAGGATCCCCCGGTGGCTGCTAAGCAGTCTCTTTACGTCGCTTCTCTGCTGATTATTGCGGAAATAATACTCGGTGCCGCAGTCGTGGCTACGATTGAACCTCCGTGGCTAGTGACTATCCACCAGGCTAATGCCCTGCTCGTGTTCGGCTTCGCGGTTGCAGCGCTGGCGTCAGATCGTCGAGGGCTCCGAACGGTTTTATCGAGTCCGAACTGAAGGGAATCGAAAGCTTGGACTTGGAGAAAAGGCTGGAGCTTGTTAGGGGTGTGGGTGAGGAGATCATCACGGAGACAGAACTCAAGACACTGCTTGAGACAAACGATCATCCGACTGCATACGACGGTTTCGAGCCCAGTGGGCTTGCCCCTCTGCATTTTGGCGTGCTGAGACCAATCCTGATCTCGGACCTTCAGGCGGCCGGCGTCAAGATGAAGCTCTGGTTGGCAGACTGGTTTGCGTGGGTCAACAACAAGATGGGAAGAGACCTTGCAAAGATTCAGTCGGTAGGGAAATACTTCGTGGAGGTTTGGAAGGCTGCGGGGGTCGACACAGAAAAGGTTGAGATTCTCTGGACGAGTGAGGCAGTAGGAGACGAAGATTACTGGAAGAAGGTCATCCTCGTAGCGCAGAACTCTAACCTCGCAAGAACCCAAAGGGCGATTACGATAATGGGGAGGACCTCGAAGGAACTTGTTCAGACGGCGCAACTGTTCTATCCCATGATGCAGGTCGCGGATATATTCTGGCTCGATGTGGACATCTGTCAGCTTGGACTTGACCAGAGACGTGCCAACGTGTTGGCTCGCGAAATTGCTGTAAAGATGAAGTGGAAGAAGCCAGTCGCAGTGCACCACCACATGCTCATCGGTCTTCAGGGGAGCAAACAGCCTGAGGGCTTCGACGAAAACCGGTCGATGGACGTCGCAATTGCCAGCAAAATGAGTAAGAGCAAACCAGACTCTGCAATTTTTGTCCACGACAGCCGCGATGAAATTGCTAGGAAGCTGAATTCCGCATACTGCCCCCCTAAGGTCGTGGAAGGGAATGCACCCTTCGAATACTCGAAGTACATAGTCTTTCGAAAACTGAAATCTATGAGGATAGAACGCCCAGAAAAGTACGGGGGGACAGTTGAGTACGCTTCGTCACAGGAACTTGAGGCGGCCTACGTAAAGGGTCTACTTCACCCGGCGGATCTAAAGAGGGGTGTCGCCGAATCTCTTGACGAAATAATCTCGCCAATAAGAAGGCACTTCGAGACGGATCCCTCTGCCAGGAGGCTATACGATTCTGTCAGAACGTCAGAGAAAAACGGGTAATGGTAGCGGCCTGTTCATCACCGATCGAGGGAGCAGGCTTGTTGCCGACGCCATGCTCGGATCCTTGGCTAGGAAGCTGCGCGCTGCTGGGTTCGACACCATCTATTACCGCTTAGGTGACGACAGGGGAATATTGAAGATTTGTTCTGACGAAAAGCGAGTACTTGTCACAGCGGATAGACAGCTGGTTGCCACGGCCGTCGCAAGGGGGCTGACCGCGCTCTTGGTGAGGGGAGAGGATGACCGTGGCCGCGCAACCTCGATTGCAGCAGCCGCAAGAGCGGTCCATTTCCACCTGATCAAGGGGCCTCCACGATGCTCTCTTTGTAATAGCGTACTGGCAACAATCCGCATGACCGAAACTAAGGGTATGGTCCCGGCATCGGTTGCCAAGAAGCACCGCAACTTCCTCCGGTGCACTGGCTGCGCTCAGGTGTATTGGAAAGGTAGCCACTGGAAAGAGTTAAGGTCGATCGGCTGTCGCCTGGATGGCACATAAACTATGCCGATTACTGAGGCCCAGGGCAGGAGAGCAGTGGAGCTTGCGAGGGAGACGCTCGAGATTTTCGTGATTGGAAACCAATCTACGCAAATGACCGAGGATGCAGGAATTCTTGCTGAGGCAAGGGGAGTATTCGTGACCCTAAAGGTTGTGGGTGGGGGGTCTGAAAAACTGAGGGGATGCATCGGGTTCCCATATCCGATCAAGAGAGTTTCCGACGCGATAAGGGACGCGACGGTCATGGCGGCTTCTGAAGATCCTCGTTTCCCCCCGGTCACGCGTGAGGAGTTAGGTTCAATCTTAGTGGAAGTCAGCATCCTATCCCTGCCAAAGGTCATTGCGGCAAAGCACCCGATTGAAAGATCCGCTGCAGTCATTGTAGGTGAAGACGGTCTGATAGTTTCGAGACCGCCCTTGAGTGGTCTCTTGCTTCCGCAGGTCGCGACCGAACAGGGGCTTGACAGCACGTCCTTCCTCGAGGAGGCCTGTATGAAGGCGGGCCTCAGTCCTGACGCGTGGCTTGATGAATCGACGGAGGTCCAGTCTTTCAAAGCTGATGTGTTCACCGAGACGCACCCAAGGGGGGACGCAGTGCGGGTCGAACTGTCGCGCACTTCCAGCCATGCATCGGACTAGACCGATGAGGTCGTCGTTTGAACCGCCTCTTCCCTATCATCGGGCCAAAAGACTGGAAGCAGACGCGAGGGTTCGAACCTCAGTCCGCCGAGAAGCAATATCTATCGCTGGGACATCGGAAGACCAAGGCGGAACGCCCGAGATTGGCTAGAAGACGCCCCGGCCAGGGCCATATCAATAAGAAGCACAGTGCGGACGCCCTATGAACGTGACCACGAAAGGTGTCGTCCTAGCCGCGGGGGAGGGGAAGCGGATGAAGCCCGTCAGCGAAATCGTCCCTAAAGAGATGATACCAATCCTGGGCAAGCCTTTCCTCTACTACGTCCTTAGGAAGCTCGCTCAAGCAAAAATAAGGAGCGTTGTAATAGTAACTTCAGACTGGAAGCTTCCTCAAATCCAGAGCCTCGATGCATCACGTCTTGGGCTCAGAGTCGAATACGTCGTTCAGAAGGAGCCGTTAGGCCCTGCACAGGCGCTATTTGAAGCCTCAGCCTGCGTCGACACCGAGCACATGATTGTCTACTATGGTGACAACTTGGCTGAAGGCAACGTTCCTCTTGAACTCCTTCACGCGGTGCGCCGCAATCGTCGAGCTGATGCGGTGGTTTCACTTCGAGAGGTTCAAGACACATCAAGATACGGTATCGCAAGACTTGATGGGAGCAGAGTTGTGGAAATCGTTGAGAAGCCGGCAGAGGGAAGAGAACCAAGCAGATTTGCCGCCATGGGCATCTACGTCATGAAGACGGAGAGTTTCTTTCAATCCCTCAAGGGTGTCGCATTCGAATACGGAAAGGAGCAGTTTCCGCCGCAGTATATAATCCGGGCCGGTGGTCGTGTAACCAGCTGGGTCTTTGCCGGGAGTTGGGTGGATATGGGAAAGCCCGTGGACATGCTGCGTGCTTCGACACTCATTTCCAGTGCTCCTATCAGGGGCGTAGTCTTGAGAGCAGACAGCATACTCTACGGCGTCGCGAATACCCCAGGCGATGCCGACAAAAACACTTGCGGACGGCGTGAGTTGTTGGATGAGGTTGGCAGACTCGTCAGAGCTATTGGTGTGAAGGATGGTTTCGTGATGTCGTCTAACAGGAAGGAATTGGTTAGAAGGGATCTCAGACCCTATGGGTTGGAACACTTTAGGTTCATACGATGCGACGATGAGGGCGCTCTATCATCGCTTCGTACGTATGAAGCGCCCCTCCGAGCCTTTAACCCAAATCAGCTACTTGTCATCGGGGCCGATTACGGGCACGACCTAATGGGTCCAGCAAGGCAAGGGATGCACGTACTTTTAGCGAGAGGAAAGGAGGACTTGGCTGCACTAAAGGACCTGTCCTCACGAAGCACCTGATTCCAAGGTCTCATAGGCTCTGCTTTAATTGGACGATTCCGCGTCCTTCGAACTCTTCATTAGCCAAGTGTTCTTTGCTCAGACTGACTGTTACACCGCCTAACGCATCATGCTTTTAGAAGCGCGATGTCCTACCATGCCCATGAGCCCCGACGGGTACGAGATGTCAACAGCTGCGGATGTCCTCTCGGGATCTTCGGGGCGCTTTGTTGAGCTGACTGGGTGGATCGCCCGCAAGCACACTGTTGGCGGGCTCGTCTTCGCTCTGCTCAGGGACGGGTCAGGCTACCTCCAGGTGTCGTTCAGGAAAGGGAACCAGGATTCTGGTGTCTTCGCGTCGGCGCGTGCGATGACTATCGAATCCGCCATACTTGTCAAGGGGGAGGTGAGAGACGACCCTAGGGCCCCCGGTGGAAAAGAGGTGTCGGCAAGATCCTTGGAGGTCGTTTCACGGGCTGAGAGCTGGCCTATTACCAAGACCGCTGCCAAATCTGCCTCCTTCCTCTTCGACAAGAGGCACCTCAGCATTCGTGGCCCCAAAGCGATTGCGACCATGCGCATCCGCGCAGAAGTCGTCGGCGCCGCCTTTGACTACTTTAGAGGCAACGGGTTCCAGCTGATAAGCGCCCCGACCTTTGTTCAAGCAGCCGTCGAAGGAGGTTCTACGCTTTTCTCTGTGGATTACTTCGGAAAGAAAGTCAGCCTAAGTCAGAGTGCTCAGTTCTATGAGGAGGCCGCACTTCCGGCTCTGAAGAAAGTTTGGATTTTCCAACCGGCTTTCCGAGCGGAGAAGTCTAAGACACCCAAACATTTGACAGAATTCTGGATGATAGAATCGGAACAGGCGTTCGCAGACCAATCAGACAACCTCAGGGTGCAGGAAGAGTTGCTCTCAACAATGGTAAGTCGTGTCATAGAGAACAGGTCGGCGGAGCTCAAGACGCTCGGGCGTGAGCTCAAACAGCTCAACATACCCTTTCCGAGGATGACGTACGACGAAGCTCGTGAAACGGCTGCGAAGAAAGGGTTCCCGTTCGTTTGGGGGGACGATCTGCCTGTAGAGGCAGAAAGGGCTGTCAGCCTGACGCAGGAGTCACCCTTCTTCATAACAGACTACCCGTTGTCAGCGAGGAGCTTTTATCACATGACATTTCCAAACAGGCCAGACGTGACAAAATCAGCGGACTTGATTGCTCCAGAAGGATACGGTGAACTCGCCACTGGGGGTCAAAGAATACATGACCACAGGGAACTGGTGGCGCGGATAGAAAAGCAGGACTTGCCTGCCGAATCATTTCAATGGTACCTTGAGCTTAGAAGGTTTGGGATGCCTCCGCACTCAGGTTTTGGCATAGGGGTAGAAAGAACGACAAGGTGGGTCGCGGGACTTAGGCATATCCGCTCGGCAAGCCTCTTTCCAAGGACACTTTCAAGGATCTCTCCCTAGGTCATGCTTATCTAGAGGACGGGGACTTGGCGTCTCCATTGTCTCAAACTGACGAAGAACTGGAGCTAGATACCCTCCCTGGAGTAGGACCTGCGACCAAGCAGAAGCTCAATGACGCAGGCATTCTAACCATTCTCGACTTAGCAACCTCTGGACCAGCAGACATCGCCGAGGCCGTAGATATTGACATCTCGAAGGCCGTGGAGCTAAACAACAAGGCAAGGAAGAAGCTAGTCGAAATGAAGCGGCTTGAGCCCGACTTCATCAATGCCGCCGACCTGTTGACAAAGAGGAAAGCAATTGACAGGATCAGCACTGGTTCCAAGAACCTCGACGAGCTTCTTGGCGGCGGAGTGGAGACCTGGGCCATGACCGAGTTTTATGGTGAGTTTGGGTCGGGAAAGAGCCAGATTTGTCACACACTCTGCGTAATGGTGCAAGGGCTGCACGGTCAGGGTGGTCTTGAAGGGGGCGCAGTCTACATCGACACCGAGGGGACGTTCAGGCCAGAGAGAATTGCGGAAATATCGGAAGCGAGGGGGCTCGACTCTGAGAAGATACTCTCTGGGATAACCGTGGCAAGGGCGTACAACAGCGCTCACCAGGAGTTGATCGTGAAGGACCTCGGCCCCATCTTAGAGCAAAAGAAGGTGAAACTCATTATATTAGACAGCGCGGTAGCTCATTATAGGGCTGAGTTTCTCGGGAGAGGGACACTGGCCGAACGGCAGCAGCGACTCAATAAGTTCATGCATCAGCTGCTCCGAATAGCGGAAATATACAATGTCGCAGTGGTCGTGACCAATCAGGTCCAGGCGGCTCCGGACAGCTTCTTCGGAGACCCTACGAGACCGACTGGGGGCCATGTTGTTGCTCATACCAGCACCTACAGAATTTATCTTCGAAAGGCGGCCAAGAATCGGATAGCTCGCATGGTGGACAGCCCGTACCACCCTGAAAGGGACGCCGTGTTCATGCTGGACGAACGTGGCGTTGACGACCCTTCGGAAGAGACAGTCCGAAGGAGGTAGCCACTCTTAATGGGAGGACACTGTGTGTTATCTCGTCTGTGGTCACGAGTAGGACGTACCGAGACGAGGTGCGAATGAGGCAGCCAACTAGATGCTTGAGTCAACGGCTTTATAGGTCAAAATCGTCGGCCTTCGGAGTCTTACTTGAAGCGCTCTCAAGTTCTGGCGGTCTCGGTCTTAATGTTAATGCTTCTTGCCGCGTTGCCGCTCTTGCAGGGGTCCACTGCGACAACAAGCTACTCTGAGAGCCTCAACGTGTACATCGCCGGCTCGAATGCGTACTGGTATTTCACCTTCAGCGGAGTGAATGGTTCCAGCAAGCTGTCCGCTTTCGAAAGCTCGCCAGGTCTGAGCTGGTACAACGTGACGGCGATCATGACTACGGGTTGGAAGTCTGACTTTCAGGTCTTCGGGCCGTTAGGATACAACTTGCTTCCAGTTCCCTTCATCCCATCTCAAGGGCTTTTTCTCACCTTGGGATCGGATTCCTATCCTGACGCCCTCGCAGCGGCGGGACGATTAAACTCGTACTTGCTTTCCACATTTGTCTCCTATTCGAACGATTCGGGCTACTACGAGTTCTATAGCCCTCTTACCTTCACCGAAGTCATTCCGGTGACCCTGTTGAAGTTGATTCCTTCCACGATGGGAGGTTTCGCGGCCGCTGTCACGTCGAGCGGGCTGGACCAGACATCGTCGCCACTAGTAATGCTCGAAGGGACAAAAGGGGCGTCGGGATTCTCGCACAGCTTAGTCGTCGGATCAATCTCAAGTGAGGCACTCAACTCCAATAGCAAACCGAACATTCTCTCGTACTTCGGGTCGACTGTCACCTCACTAAAGGCGGCTAACGACAGTGTCTCTTCGACTGTCAAAATCCACGCCCTCGACGGCATAATGAGTTTGACCTCAAAGGACAACGCCACCCTGGTCAACGTAACATCGCATTACTCCAGCGTCTATTCGCTGTCGCTGGCGCCGCAGGCGAAACTGTTTCAAGTGAACGCGACGGTGCTTCAGCAACCGCAACAACTTCTCGCGGAACGGCAAGTCGATGTCGGCGTTCTTCAACCTGGCGAGAACATGACGGTGACGATTACCCTCACTGACGTCTCGAGCGTGACCTCACTCGAGAGCATCGCATACTCAGACAACTGGTGGAATCCTGCTCTCTTCAAGCTTGTCGGTGGGACAGGTTCAGTATTCTCTCAGGCACTATTGAACGCCAGCGGAACGGCGACGCCCTACTACAAACTAGAATACATCGGGAATATCACAAGCAGGATAACCATCCCTCCAGTAGCGGTTAGCTTCGCGTACCTCGTAGGAGGTTCCACCTTCAAAGGCCAGGCGTGGCTAAACCCAATCACGATTTCGCTCGGCGAGGACAACCCGGTAGTGCTCGCGTATGCTGCACCGGCGGTGAACTTTTCTCAACCTCTTGGCGCGACCCAGACCCTGCACTTGTTCGTGAAGAACGTCGGGACTCGAACAGCAACTGATGTGGTGGTAGACGGCGCAACCATCCCTGGAGGAGCGCTCACTGCCGACGGGGGTTCTTACACGGCCACGATCCCGATTGTCGCAACTGGACTCCTCAACACAAACGTGACCAGCTCGTACTTCGTGACGTACGAAAATCCGCAAGGGGAAACCTTCAACGCGACGACGAATCGCCTGTCACTCATTTTTGCCCATTCAGGGATGCTGTTGGGATACCCAGAGGTCGTCGTCGGTGCGATCATCAAACCTCTAAGACAAGGCAGCACCGCGACCAACCTAACCTTAACATTTACTGTCACGAATGCAGGCAACTCGAGCCTCCTGGACTTCGTCTCAAAAGGTCAGATTCCATCCGGCCTTGGGTGTGGCGTCACAAATGGCACTGGCATCTCTTGTCCCTCTGGAACAGATCTCCTCAAGCTGAATTACACGGTGTTGGCGTCAAGAAGTACGCATGAGACAACGATGAAATTCAATGTGACAAGTCCTGAGAATTTCTTCATATCACCATTGACATTTGGCGGGGTGTCAGCCGGAATCAGTCTCATGGGAAGCTCAAATGCGATTGCCGTCCCCACGGGTCTGGTCTTGACCAAGGCCTTCAGTCCTTCGCTGCTCTTCGCAGGGGTTACGTCTTCGGTCAAGCTGTTGGCCGATAACGCGGGGCCATTCACAATCTATAACGTCACGGTGAGCTCCACCGTGGACTCGTTCGACAAACTCTCTCCTCTCGCGATACCTACAATTTCGAACAGTTCAATCATAGCGAAGGGGAATCTCACCAGGTCATATCCCGTGAATGCGACGACGAGCTACGGCAATCACACGTCCTCCGAGGTGTCATCCACATTGTACTTCGGAGGGACTCAGTATTCGATCGAAAGTCTCGGCCCATACGTTGCTGTGTATGAGCCTCTAAACGCAACCGTCACTACCACGCCTTTGACCCCAACCGAGGGCAAAGATTTCAAGTTTTACCTCACGATCAGCAACCCAGCAAGTGTCAACGTCACTAGCGTTGTCCTCACACTCCCGATCCCGTCAGGTCTCACCCTTTCCCAGATGAACAACAATGCATCCGTGTCGCACGGGGTTCTTATGGTAAACATACGGTCGCTTCTCTCCCACTCTTCCTTCAAAGTGACAGCGGAAGGCATTGCCAGCAACGGGGCAACCTACTCTTGGAAAGGCGCCAGCCTGACTTTCGTCTACGGAGACACCACTATCAAGGGATTCGTCCCGGGGAAGGGAATAGTGGTCAATGAAGACGTGACAACCAGGTACCTGATTCCTTTGGCGGTAGCTGTAATTGTCCTGCTGGCCGCAGCGTTTTACGTGAGGCGACTTGCGGTTCCTAGCGTTCCAGCTTCCCCGAAGTGAAATCCTCGAAGGCGACCTTAGCAGCGGGATAGGGCATCTGAACCGGAGGGTGCTTAAAGCAGTAGGCGGATAAGCTTGTCAACTGTCCTCCGACTCCTCTATCAAGTGCGACTTTTGACCCCCGGATCGCATCCACCATCACCCCGGCGCTATCGTACGCGTCCACAACGTGCAGCTTCACGTCCATCATTACGGGAGTGCCGCCGAAGTACTTCCCTTTCAACCAGATGTAGCAGACCTTATCGTTCCTCAGGAACGGGACATAGTCGCTCGGTCCGATTCTCGTGGGGACTTCATAGGGAGACATTGCCCTTACTGCACTTGTTTTGCTTTCCCTCTTGTCCTTCAGTCGTTTCTCTTCGAGCATGTTCAAGAAGTCAGTATCGCCTCCGATATTCAGTTGGTAAGTCTCTTCCACTTTCACGCCCCTGTCTACGGCCAGCCTGACTAGGGTCTTGTGTAGGACCGTTGCACCCACCTGACTCATCACATCGTCTCCCGCCACGGGAGTCTTCGCCTGTGCGAATCTATCGGCCCATTTCTCATCGGATGCGATGAAGACTGGGATTGCGTTCACGAACGCAACTCTTGCCGCCAGTGCAGCTTCGGCATACATCTGAGAAGCTGCAGTACTGCCTACGGGGAGATAATTTATCAGAACATCGGCGCCAGATTTTTCAATTTCCTCAGCAACATCCACTTCCTTCTTGTCGGACAACGGAACCACGTCCTTGAGGTACTTGCCGATGCCGTCCGACAAGGGTCCCTTCGTCACCTTCACCCCGAGCCTGGGGACGCTCGTAATCTTGAGCGTGTTGTTAGGTTCTTTGAAAATTGCCTCTGAGAGATCCGCACCCACCTTCTTCGCCGAGACATCGAATGCTGCCACGAACTCGATATCGGCTGGTGTGTATCCACCCACATCCCAGTATCCGAGACCCTCATCGGCCCCGTTGGCGGTGTAATACTGTACACCCTGGACGATTGCCGACGCGCAGTTACCTACGCCCGCAATAGCAACTTTGATTTTCGGCAAACTTGATTTGAACGGCTAAATTAGGTTCGCCTTAAAGCGTTTGGGGACGAGTGAACGCCCTACTGGCCCGTCCTGGAACTTGTCCTGAGACATCATATCCTCGGAGCGACTTGAACAGAGTGCGATTGGGCTCTATCCCTCAACCGTCCGAACGCCCAACTCCCTGCCCAAACGATCCGCTCTCATTTCAAAGTCTTCGTGCAGCGAGCTCGGCTCAACTCTCTCTCGATAGGGACTACCCTGGAAGTACATGCCCATCGAGACTTTGGTAGAAGTTCACACTCGCGCGCCTTATCATGTTCGTCTACTTGGTGCCGGTTTCTACCAGGCACGCGCGTGGGCCGATGAGGGCACGAACCCTGTCTTTCCTAGATTTGGATTTAACACGAAAAAGCTTTCTTTACATGTTGATGTCGAATGCCGAGGCGCTCTGTAAATAATAATGGTACGGGATTGGAGCGGGTATGGAAGAGAAGTCGGCAGGTGCCGTCGTATACAGGACGGCCAACACCGGCAACAGAGTCTACCTTCTCCTCCTCAACCTAGGGAGATGGGACTTCCCAAAAGGCAATATGGAGACTAGCGAGACTGAGCTGCAGACGGCCATCCGAGAGGTAGGGGAGGAGACGGGACTTCACGAACTTGTAATCAGACCGGGATTCAGGAGGGTGATCGAGTACTTCTATCGAAGGGGGGGCAAAAATATCCACAAGCATGTAATCTATCTTCTCGCTGAAACGAAAACGGGGGATGTAAAAATCTCCTCCGAGCATCAAGCTTATGGCTGGTTCCCATACAACGAGGCAATCGCCCGCGCTTCTTATGACAACTCAAAGAAGCTCCTCCACGAGGCGGAGGGCTTCCTTGCGAGATATGCGGGGGGAGACCGCCCCATGATCAGAACTGAACGAGCGGGTGCCTCTCGCCCAGTCTGACAACTTTGATGTAGTGATAACCCGGCTCGTCGGTTCGCTTTACGAAGGCAGATTCGACGATCTTGTCGTAAGAGTACTTCACGAACCCGGTAGGTGACTCATTGGTGCGAGTGTAGAAGAAAATAGATGCCTCCTCGTAGTCATCAATCCTGGCGAAAGCTCCGACTACCCAGGCCGATCCATCTTCGAAGGAGAAGAGAGGCAGCGGCGGCTCTTCGAAGAGAGTCTTATACGCTCCGACCTTTACTATGCTGGGGATATTCTCGACCTCAACTGACATGAATTTGTCGGGGAACTCTTTCTTTCCTTCCAGCGGTTCTGGCATTTTCTGGACCCTGATCACAGGAGCATAAAGATAGGAAGCATTGCTTGCGGTAGGGACGAGTTGGACCTCCTCGACCTCACCGGCAATTCTGTATGCGAGGAACTCATCGACAGTAGAAGAATCGAAGTAATAGAAGACTGGAGTCCCCATGAAGAGGTCTGCCTGTGCCGCAATCCTAGTTCCACGCCCTTGTTTGAAGGCGAATAGAGGGAAAGGAGCCCTCTCGAGGAAGCACGAAAGTCTTCCCAGTTCCATGAGCGAGTGCAACCTGACGTAGCATGCGCCGCCGATTCTCTGCTCTTCCTTCTTTGGCAACGCGAGCGTGTCCGCGCTGTGCCCGTTATAAGGTTGAGCGGCTTCAGGGCAAGGCCCTACCACAAATACCAGTTCCTCCCTCGGCTTGGATGTGAGCATCTGGCGTGACGAAACGTACACGGACCTGGTCGACGCTGAGAAAAGGATTGACCGGCTGATCAAGGAGATCTCAGGAGAGCCAACGTCTGACCAGCTCCGGTCGGTTTGGCGGGCTTATCTTGAAGTTGAGAAGAGCATCCTCTTCATTAAGGTCGAAATCGACGAGGAGAATCCAGGCAGATTTGTCAAGTGGCGGGCATACTTAGTACCGGATGAAAGGCAGGCGCTTCAGTTCGCAATCAAGGGTCTGACCAAAGGGAGAGAGAATTTCGTGGCGGGGGATTACAAGGGGTCGCTTCATGACCTCCGCGAAGCTAGAAATTATCTAAGAGTCCTACTTAGGGCCAAACGCGTCGCAAGAAACAAGGCGGCAAGGAATCTCAGTGTGCCCTGCTAACAGGTTGGACGCCTAGGTGTCTTGGGTTGCCTTCTTGGCACGCTGCTTCTTCGCGGTTTTCTTGGCTGGCTTTTGTTCCTCCTGTTCTTGTTTGGCCGCCGGCTCTTCGGCTCCCTGCGCTGCGCCTTCCTCCTTGGTCGCGGAGGTCTTCTCTTCAGTCTTCGCTTTCTTCTCAGCTTCCTTCTTCTTTTCTTCCTCTTCTTTCTCGCTTGGTTCGATCTCTTGGATAGTGAGTTCACTTCCCGCAACGAAAACGCGGTATCTCTGCTTCACGCCTTTCATGTGCATGAACCGCTTGATGTATGTCTTTACGTGCCTCGGTCGTACTCCCTGTTTTATTGATTCGTCCTCGACCTCTATCACGTCGCCTGATAATGAGGGCTTTGCCCCGACTCTGGGCTCCAAGAAAGACGCCAGATCTTCCTTCTGGTCCTTGAGTGTCCCGACGTTAATCTTCAACTTGGAACACCCATTCCTTTTAGCAGTTATAACGGTTGTTGCTACTTCCCGTGCCGCCTGGTTCGTCTTTGATACGTCCTTATCGCCCTCATCAGGTCAATCTTGCGGAAGGCAGGCCAAAAAACGTCCATGAAGACGAGTTCAGAATAGGCGCCCTGCCACAGTAGGAACCCGCTCATCCTCTCCTCGCCCGATGTGCGGATGATTAGCTCTGGCTCTTGGTTTGGGAGATATGAGGTGTAAAGTCTCCCGCCAATCGTATCTTCCGTGATTTCCTCGGGTGAGAGCCGACCGGCCTTGACATCTTGGGCTACCGCCTTCACCATGTCCGTTATCTCTGCTCTGCCTCCATAAGCCACTGCTATGTTCAGATAGTGATCCTCGTAGGCCGACGTCTTTACTTCTATGGCCGAAAGAAGGTCGCGGACTGATTGCGGAAGAAGGTCAAGCTTGCCGATGGCTCTTACCTTGACTTTGTATTTAACAATCCTCTGGTCGGAAAGCAGGCTCGCTAGCCGATGCTCGATCAGAGCAAAGAGTTCCAGGAGTTCTTCGACGTTTCTCTCGAGATTCTCCGTGGAGAGTACATAAAGCGTTACGGTTCTTATCCCAAGCTCGTGGCACCAGTCTAACAGTTCCTCGGCCCGGTTCGCGCCCTCTTCATGTCCTATGCCGTTGGCGAGGCCTTGGCTGGCTGCCCACCTTCTGTTTCCATCTAGGATGATGCCTACATGAGATGGGACCGGTTCGGCCTGGACTTGTGCGCTTAGCCTCCCTTCGTAGAGTCTGTAGGCTCCTACGACTCGCAGGATTGAGTCTAGCATGGGTTATTCCCTTTCGGGGGAGCCCTTTGATCTCACCCTCGGGTAAATTGCCATGGTCAAGGCGAAGATCGCGGCCATGCCGATCAGAACGTACGATATGAGGAGGAAGGTTGTCTCGGCGGTACCGTTGATTAGGAACGACGAGAATGTCTCCACGGGAAGATAGAGTAGCGCAAGCATGACTAGTACGTAGCCGTCCCGCCTCCACCTCACGCTGTCCCTTGCTACGTGGGAGAGCAAGGCACCGATCGCGTATATTGCGATTCCGGACCAAACAAGGTTGAGGCTTCCACTAATCCAGTATCCAGCGAGCTTGCCACCGTAGACAAATATCTGTGAAGTGTCATTGTATACTCTTGCGGCGTCTCCCGGATCGCTGCGCAGCATGTTGCCATAACCAGTTGATATGCCCGCCATTACGACAAGCACGCTCGTCACCATTGAGAAGAGCCTCATATAGCCAGTCGGCCCTCTGTGCAGGAGGCCAGCGACTGTTCTATCCACGCCGAAGCCCCTTACAAAGAATGCACCCCCAAGTATTAATAGCGTAATTAGCTCGGCATCGAAGAACTGTCCGAGCGCTATCAGGATTCCTGCGAGAATCAGGATCAGTCCAGGGACTCCCAGGCTCCATCTCGAGTAGTGTGGATCGAAGACGAGCATCCGGAGGTAACGCCCTAAAATCTGGTAGGATTCTTCCACAGACTGGCTTTGCTTGACAGTCACCCTCTCTACGGAAACTATCGGCTTGAAACTCTGGATCAGAGGAATGACCTGCTCGTCTTCTCTTCCGTCAGACACGAACACGACCCCCGTATAATCTGAGCTTCTGAGTACCCCCAGTATCTCTCTGCTGATTCTTCTGTCGGCTTCGAACCCTCTGTCTGCCTCTCCTGACACTATTGCAATTTCGCACGACACTCCCTTCGACGTCAACTCGTCACACTTCCTTACTGCCGCAAAGATAGCGTTGGCATCCGCCTCCTCAGGGTCGGCAAGCGCAAGCTTCGTAGCTGCGGCCAGTGCGGCGTCTCTGCCGATTATTGGGCTTTGGATTCTTGTCTTGAGCCCGAGGTCGTCGTCCCTGTCTACGTTCAAAATCAAGAGGCGTTCAAGATTATCCGACATCCCAGTCTTGCTCTTGACAAGCCACGACTCTTAAGTCTAGGCCCGAAATTCAGACATACTTGCGCTGCGGAGTGCCCTCTTACCACAGCCGATCTCCACACTCTCAGTAGAATAAATGGGCAAGACCTATTGTCCACGGCGCCGAACAATCATTGTCACAGCGTTTCCTCCGCCGAGGCACGCGGTTGCCAAGCCAGTCCGCTTCCCCGTCCTTGCCAAGCCGTAAAGAAGAGTAGTCAGGATTCTTGCGCCGCTGCACCCAAGAGGGTGTCCGAGAGCAATCGCTCCTCCGCTTATGTTGAACCTCCCTTCTGGGATCGCAAGCTCTCTCCTGACGGCGATTGACGCAGTCGAGTATGCTTCGTTATGTTCGAAGAGATCGATATCGCCCATGGTCATCCCTGACCTCTTCAACACGGACCTTGTTGTGGGGATTGGTGCCTCCATGACTCTGCCGGGTTCCACTCCACCGGTTCCATATGCAATGATTTCCGCAAGGGGGATGACGCCCAATTCGCGTGCAGCCTCCTCCGACGCGACGACTACAGCAGCCGCTCCATCGCTCAGCTGAGATGAGTTCCCGGCCGTACAGATGCCACCCTTCTTGAAGGCGGGTCTCAGCTTAGACAACTTTTCAATCGTCGTGTCGGGTCTCACACACTCATCCCTGTCGAAAACGACGGTTGCCTCGCCTTCTCTCTGGACACTGACTTTGACAATTTCATCCCTAAAGGCACCCGTATCGATCGCCTTCGCTGCCTTCATTTGGCTCTGGCAGGCGAATTCGTCGGCCTCAGACCTCGTAATTCCGTATCTCTTGGCAATGTTCTCGCCCGTCACACCCATGTGACAATTGTGATATGCGTCCCACAGACCGTCGAGAATCATCGCGTCGAGAACTCGCGCATCACCAAGTCTGACTCCCCACCGCTCGCCTCTGAGAATGTGAGGAGAATTGCTCATATTCTCCATCCCGCCGGCGACGACGACATCACAATCTCCGGCCTTGACTGCCTGAGCTGCCAGCATTACGGCTTTCAGCCCCGAACCACAGACCTTGTTGACCGTCACCGCCCCCACTCTGAAGGGGAGCCCGGCTGCGATTGAAGCCTGTCTTGCGGGGTTCTGGCCGAGACCTGCAGAGATGACATTCCCCATTATGACCTCGTCGACTTTCGACGGGGCTAGATTCGCCCTCCTCAGTGCTTCTTTGACTACGACGGAACCGAGCTCTGGGGCGCTTACACCCACGAGGCTCCTTCCAAACTTACCTGTAGCTGTTCTGCAGGCGGAAACGACTACCGGCTTCCCCATATGCACTGAGGGTCTCTCAAATCGATAATAAACGGAATGTTCGGTAAAAAGCTGTATCCCTAAATAGCTTCGAATTAGGGGCCGAACCCAAGGCATGAAGGCTCTCAAGAAAATATGGATGGATGGCAAGTTCGTCGACTGGAACGATGCGAAGATTCACGTCCTAACACACGGCCTTCACTATGGTTATGCTGTCTTTGAAGGCATGCGGTGTTTCGCTACCCCGGATGGGCCAGCAATCTTCAGGTTGGATGAACATGTCGAACGATTTCTCAACAGTGCGAAGATTTACCGTATGGACATGGGGTTCTCTGCGAAGGAGCTGAACGAGGCCTGCGTCGATTTGGTCCGCGAGAACCGCATTCCGGAGTCCTACATCCGTCCCATCGCCTTCAGCGCGTACGGCGAAATGGGATTGAATCCGATGAACAACGAGATCTCCGTAGCCATCGCATCTTGGGAGTGGGGCCCATATCTCGGAAAGGAGGGCGCCGACCAGGGGGTCCGCGCAGTCGTCTCAAGTTGGGCAAGGATCGACTCAAGGGCACTCCCTGTCCAGGCAAAGTGCGCTGCTAACTACGCCAACTCCGCACTGGCGAAGATGGAGGCCATCTCTTCAGGCTATGATGAGGCTATAATTCTGAACACACACGGCATGGTTGCGGAGGGCCCCGGTGAAAACATCTTCCGTCTGAAGGATGAGGTGCTCAGTACACCGCCTGCCAGCTCTGGAATCCTCAGAGGAATCACCAGGGACACGGTCATACGGTTCGCACGCGACACTCGCGTGAAGTTCTACAGAAACGACTCGACAAGGGAGGAGCTCTATACTTCGGACGAGCTCTTTTTCAGCGGGACCGCCGCCGGCATAGCCAAGGTCAGGGAGGTCGACGGCAGGAAGATTGGGAATGGCGTTTACCCAATAACGGACAGGCTAAGGAAGCTGTATGACCAGGTTGTCCACGGCAAGGTCAAGCGCTATTCGAAGTGGCTTACGACGGTGAAGGCCTGAATCACGCCTTCACGAATCCCTCTACATCGAGCAGCGTACCCTTCCGTTTCCCTTGTGGCTTGAACACTGGGAGCACCTTTGTGCCGATCTTGAGGCCGGGCACGGACGCGGTGTGTATGATGCCACCGGTGACACCCTTGAAGGCGACGAAGAGAAATGTCTTTGGCTTCGCAAGTCGCTCCCCGCCAAAGCCTACGCTGCTATGCGCGACCGCTGCGACCACTCCTTCCCGGCCTACTTCCCTGTATCTGTTGATTTCGAGATAGCAGTCGACGCAGTACACCTTGGGCGGGACATATCTCTTCCCGCACTTTGAACACTCGGCGGCGAGTATCTTCCCTGCCTGAAGGCCTCGCAGGAAGCGCTCTCCGGCCAGCCCCGCAGTGTATTCGTAGTGGAATGGAATCTGGTCTTTCCATGACCTGAGCCCTTCGATGCTCGTAATCCTTTCCTTTAGTGGCAAGCTCATCTCCTCGGTCTGAAGTACCTTATGTCCGTGATTGCTCCCTCCCGCTTCGCCTTCGGCTTCCAGACCGCTTCTACCTTCATCCCGATTTCAACCCTTCGTGGTTCGATCTCGTCAAGCAGGTGAAGGATGCCCATCCCCTGTGAGGCGCCGTCGATATCTACGACCGCGACGATTATCGGTCTTTTCCGCCTGCTTGCGTCATTGTTGACATAGCTGACGGAGAAGGTGTTCACGACACCCGTGTCCTTTACCCTGACCCATTCATCCGTCGGAACGAAGTCCTCCTCGCAGTACGCGCGGGGTGGGACAAGAATGCGACGGCACTTCGCGCACTTCAGTCCCCAGATCTCTCCCTCACTGAGGCCGTCCAGGAATCTGCTTATTGCGACGCCAGATGTCCACGAGTACCGCAGCACCGTCTCGTATCGCATGACTAGGAAGCGTTCCGCTTCTATGTCGCTCAGGCTCAGCTCGGTCCCCGGATATGCCCGTATCTTGGAACTCAATCTCACTTCAGCGCTCTGGGAGGACCTGATTTCAAACTTTCCTAACGACCCCCATCCGCCTCGCGAGCTCCACGTAGTACTCAAGGGCCGCAGGATCGGCGAGCGCGCCAGCACTCACAGCCTTCGTCGGGTCGGCACCCATGAATATCTTCTTGACCGGGACTTCAAGCTTCTTTCCGTTAAGGGTCCGTGGGACTGACGGTACTTCGATTATTTCGTCGGGGACGTACCTTGGCGATATGTCCGCCTTCACTTTCGCCCTTATCTTCGAGACCAGGGCTTGATCAAGTTCTCGCCCCAGCGAGGGGACTACAAACAGCAGCAGCCTAGGCTGTCCGTCAGGTGTCTCGACGTCTACCGCCACGCAGTCAGATACTTCAGGCATTGACTCGACTGCGCGGTAGATCTCGCTGGTTCCGATTCTCACGCCCATCCTCTTTATGGTGGCATCAGACCGGCCGTAGATTATGCAGCTCCCTCTTCCAGTCAGTTCAATCCAGTCGCCGTGGCGCCACACTCCGGGAAAGACCTCGAAGTAACTCTCGCGATATCGGCTCCCGTCGGAGTCGCCCCACAGATACAAAGGCATGCTCGGCATGGGCCTCGTGATAACTAGCTCGCCGACCTCGCCGGTGACAGGCTTCCCCGCTTCGTTGAACGCGTGAACCGCCGCACCTAGGCATCTGCACTGAATCTCTCCGGCGTAGACAGGTAAGGTTGGGGATCCACCGACGAATGCCGTGCATACGTCTGTCCCACCGCTTATCGAGGCGAGCCAAAGGTCTTCCTTTACACCCGCGTAGACCCACCTTGCCGCTTCAGGGGAGAGCGGAGACCCCGTGGACCCCACGCCCTTGAGCTTCTCCAGTCTGTGCGTGCTGCGAGGCTGGATTCCTGACTTCATGCACGCGCCGAGATGGGCAGCGCTCGTGCCCAAGAAGGTCACGCCATTCTTCTCTGCGAGGCTCCACAATGAATTGTGGTCAGGGTACGTTGGGTTCCCGTCGTAGAGAACGACCGTCGTCCCGAGCATCAGCGCGGAAACGAGGTAGTTCCACATCATCCAGCCGGTAGTAGTGAACCAGAAGAATCTGTCACCTGACCCGAGATCGTTGTGGAGAGAAAGGACCTTCAGGTGTTCGAGGAGGATTCCTCCATGCCCGTGCACAATCGGCTTGGGGAGCCCGGTAGTGCCAGAAGAGTACAGAATCCAGAGTGGATGCCCGAACGGAACCCTTACGAACTCCAGCTTCTCCTTTCCCCGTGTGATCTCTTCCCATTCGACTGTCCTCCCAACGCCCTCTGGCCTAGCGGATCCTGAAGTCAGAACCGTCGCCTCGAGAGATGGCAGGGCGGATACGACGTCCTTCACGGTGTCTCTCTTGTCGAA
>Ga0187769_10000093_pt1 | contig 45348 bp, 32 predicted proteins | sample 0116_SJ02_MP02_1_FD_133140 | JGI IMG/M metagenome (GOLD analysis project Ga0187769, IMG submission 133140) | Tropical peat soil microbial communities from peatlands in Department of Meta, Colombia - 0116_SJ02_MP02_10_MG | ecosystem: Environmental > Terrestrial > Soil > Wetlands > Peat | place...
CCGCCAGACTGGCAGCGGCCGGGCGAATGGGCTTTCGCTCGTCTGATGTATCCGCCGGGCCCCAACGACGGTTACCGGGGGCGTTTCGATGGCGATTGGCGCCAGGGCTTATCGCTCTGGACGCAGGATGGGCCACCTGCCGATCGCGCTCTTGCGGCAGCAGCCCGGCGCCTCACCCGCATCGACGCGCGCTCGGTCGAACAGGATGTGAATCTTGATGACGGGGACGAGGTTTACAACTGGCCGTGGCTCTACGCCGTGCAGGTGGGCGAATGGGGAATTACTCAGCATCAGGCCGATGTCTTGCGCGAGTATTTGTTGCGCGGTGGCTTCTTCATGGCGGATGATTTCCACGGTGCCTATGAATGGGAGATGTTTGTCAAGCGTATCCGGATGGTTTTTCCCGATCGTCCGATCGTCGATATCCCCAATAACGACGCGATATTTCACACTGTATTCGATCTCGATGACCGCTATCAGATCCCTGGTGCCGCGCATTTGGAGCTTGGCTACAAAGTGCCGGACTATCCGCAGGGACCCGACGACGGAAAGGGTGCGCACTGGCGCGGGATCTATGACGATAAGGGTCGCATTATGGTGGCCATCTCGTTCAACTCCGATATCGGCGATTCATGGGAATGGTCGGACCGGCCGGTGTATCCAGAGCAGTTTTCAGATCTTGGCTTCCGTATCGGCATCAACTACATCGTTTACGCCATGACGCACTGAGCTCGCTGCTCCTGGCCTGTTTCAGTAGATTTCTTTTTCCGCGGCCTACCATCCGGATCTGACGCGTCAGCGCGTGTGGAACTGAGCGTCACTCACTTCACGTCGCGTGCTTCAAAGATGGCAACCGCCTTGCCTCCGGCGTCAAACAACTCCAACTTTTGTTCCTTGACCTTCCACGTCTTTACGTCTTCGAGTACTTTCAGAAATGCCTTCTCGGTGTCCATGCCTTCCGGACAAGCCATCATCGTGCTGGCCATCTGACTGAAGGTAAGTTCGTCTCCCTTCACTTCGTAGCTGCCCGTCAACCCGTTGCAGCCCCCCGAACCACTGACGCGATGAGACTCAGAATTAAAAACTAAATGAGGTTCCCTTTGCTGGGAAGCTACCGTGACAACTTCTTCACCGAGGTATGTCAACTTCCAATAGGTGTTCTGGAGCGATGCCGCAGAGTTGCGACTTGGGACGACCCGTGAACCCGCCGGCGGTTCCGCCCCATTGAGGGGTTCGAACTCGTAAATACCCCCATCCGCCATCAGCGAAAGAAAGAGATGGCCGTTTTTGATGGTGTAGGAGCGAACGGACGCCCAGTCCTTTGGGATGCGATCGTTGAGCGGTGCGGGCGGACACATCGCGCGTGTGAGCGCCAACGGCCCAAACTGAAACTGATTCGGTCCTCCCGATTTCCAACTGCTATGTCCGCGGTTGCAATCGATTCGCACACTTACCTGACCGTCACTTCCAAAGGCAAGGGTGTACTTCTTCCTGTCGTCGGGCATCAGCGTCTTATCATCGCTGCTCTGGAACTTCACGAGCTGCCAGGAGGTACCACTCAGAGAAGCAGCGGTGACCTGTGGTGGTATGACCTGAGCACAAACCTTGCCAGGGACCCTAGCGAGAAGTATAGCCAGGCACAATAGGCTCAATCGTGAGGTCCGCACGTAAGCCTCCGTTCGATTACCGAAAGTGATTATCCGACGGGCAGGCCTAATCGGAAACACGTAATCGTGTTGTCGGTCGTTGGAAGCTCTCGGCCCAGACTTCCGCCGATAATGGCGAAAAGCCTGGGCCATCTCTTGATAAAAAACCAGTGGTTCAGCTACTTGCGCGCGGCTGAAGCCTTATCCAGGACGTCAATCAGTGACTTTGCACCGGCCGGAGGGGCTGTGCTGCCCGTGATGATTTCTTTCACGGTTAGATCCTTGCCGTAGAGCGACTTGTTCGCGTCGGAGTCCCCATCCATCGAGGCGCCCTCGAGCGAGACGCCAGCAAACAGGCCCTTAGACCGGGAATAGGTCAATACGTCCGCATTCATTGCCTCAGCGTTGTACGAAGTGGCCTGAGCGCCTGGGCCCGCGGCGGCACTGGCGTTGCTTCCGAGCTTGGTCTTGCCGTTCAAAATTTGCTCCGCCCCTTTTTGATTCATCACCAAAAGCACAAAATCCGTAGCCGTGGAGCCGAGCTGGAGTCCAATGCTTCCCTGATCAAGTTTGTACATGGCCGGAGCGCCCCAGCTTCCGTTCATCGTAGCGCCCTTGCGGCAAATCAGCGCACCGCGCCCGTAACTGCTACCGATACCGACGGCTACCTTCTTGACGCTCGGAAAGATGAGCGCGCATTCGGCCTTGTCCAGAACGCTTTTGGGCAGGCCATTGTTGGAGAGGATATCCTGAAACACTTTGGCGGAGTTATCCAGGCGTTGCTCTTCCTTGGTCTGGGCAAATGCCGGAAGAGCAAGCGCCAACATCAGAGCGAGCGCTGCAGTCTGGTTTTTCATGCGATTTTCCTTTCGAAGCTCAAAAAGTCAACGGCGATTTGCTCGAGAAATTACCTATTTCGAAGCTCCCTCGGGGGGGTTCAAAACGGCACTAACTATACACCCCTCAGGCGCGGGCACGTGCGAAAAGATCCTTTTCTCCCCGGAGTGACCCTCTGTGCGAACCTTGGTAGAGGTGCCGCGTGAACACTGCCCCCCCAAAAAATGGATGTCTGGAAAGAGTTCGGGAGACTGCGTTTGTGGGCTCCCCCCAGTTTTCTCCCGATCATGTGCTTATGCCTACGTGTATTCCCAAGTGTTAGGAAGCGTATGTCATCAAGGCACTAAAAATACACTTGCCGATAGCCTCTGACGAGCCGCACCAAACATTTTTGTGGTAGAACAAATCTGTCGCGAGACCAAAGGCTTCCTCAAGCGTTTCATTTGGGGGCAAACCAATGGGCTTCCTTTCAAATCTGAGGATTCGTCCAAAACTCCTGATTGCACTGGCACCGCTGGCGCTCATGGCCGTTGCCGCAGCGATCTACTCTTCGATTGAAAGTAAGACGATCGACACAAAGTATAGCGACCTCATCAGCAAGGACGAGCGCGCGCTATCGAATTTGACTTATGCTCGTGCCAACGAGAACTTGTTCGGTCAATTTCTCTATAAGGTTATCGCCGAGCTCGATGTTTCGAGGATGCAGACCATTGAGGCGGATCTGGACAGGAGTTACTCGGACTTCAAAGGCAGCATCGCAGAAGTCGAACGGTATGGTGCGCTCAGCTCAGCGGAGCTTCGCTCTGCCGAAGCACTCTTTGATCGTGCCGTAACCGACTCTTACTCTGTTCGCGATGCGACTTTGAAAGGCGATAACGCTAAGGCAATGAATCTAATGCGGTCCACGGTCGACCCGGAGCTGCGGCAGGCCCGGGATGCTCTGGTACCGCTCGATGACAATCTGAGGGCTTCTATCGATCGAGAATCTGACGACCTCACCCGAAGCACTCACCGCACGATTCTAATCTCCTGGTTCGTGATTGGCTTGGGACTGGCTCTGTCCGTTGCTGTTACGATTGCAGTGATCCAGAAGGAAGTTGTTGAGGAACTCGTGACCCTGAATGGCAGCATTCAGGATCTCGCACACGGTCTACTCGACCGGCCCATCCCATATGCAAATTACACGAGCGAAATCGGCGATATGAGCCGAGCCCTGAAGACTCTTCAGGGCGCCGCACGCGAGCGCGAAATACAGGCCTGGATCAAGGCCGAAGTCGCAGCCACCATGGAGAAGGTCAAGGCGGCAGAGGATTTCCAGGGTTTCGCGAGTCAGTTGCTGTCGCGATTGTCCGAATCGATCCCCTTGCTGTATGGCGCTTTCTATTTGGCCGACGACCGAGGGAGGCGCTTTTCGCTGGCAGGTGGGTTTGCGATGGATGCAGCGAAAACAGCACGGGAGTTTGCTTGTGGCGAAGGACTGGTGGGCCAGGCGGCGGTCGAGCGGCGCTTGTTGGAGATTCGCGCAAACCCCGAAGATCCCTCCTTTCGTATCAGCGCCGGAGTCGGGAACATCGAGCCCCACAACCTGTTGTTCGTTCCTGTTATCGGTCCGCACAGAGTCACCTCTGTAATCGAGCTCGCACCTATCTCTCCCCTTTCGGATCGCCAGCGCACTCTACTGGAGGCTCTTGTACCCATTCTTGCCGCGAATATCGAAATCCTCGCCGGCAACATCCAAACAAAGACCCTTTTGGAGCAGACTCGGGCCCAGGCTGAAAGTCTTGCCGTTTCCGAGCGCCAGCTCACCGCTCGCAAAGAGGAATTGGAGGCGGCCAACGCGGCACTGGCAGCTTCTGAAGAGGGACTGCGGCGCGCCAAGGAAGTTGCCGAAGAAGCCACGAAAGTAAAGTCGGACTTCCTGGCCAGAATGAGTCACGAGATCCGGACGCCGATGAATGCCATTATCGGCATGTCACACCTGGCCCTTAAGACCACGCTGAATCCTCAGCAGCGAGACTACGTCAGAAAAATTCAACAGTCCGGGCAGCACCTGCTTGGCATCATCAATGACATTCTCGACTTTTCCAAGATTGAGGCGGGCAAGTTGTCGGTCGAAACGATCGACTTCGATCTGGAGCATGTTCTGGAGAATGTCAGCAACCTAATCTCTGAAAAAGCCACCGCGAAAGGACTGGAGCTCATCTTCGACATCGAGCCGGCCCTTTCGACTCATCTCAAGGGTGACCCTTTGCGGTTGGGGCAGATTTTGATCAACTTCTGCAACAACGCGGTGAAATTCACAGACAAGGGGGAGATTGTTGTCAAGGCTCGCATTCAGGAGCAGGACGAAAACAGGGTGCTGGTTTGCTTTTCGGTGAGCGACACGGGCATCGGTTTGACCGAGGAGCAGATGGGCCGGTTGTTTCAGGCGTTTGAGCAGGCCGATGCCTCAACCACTCGAGAGTACGGCGGCACCGGGTTGGGCCTGGCGATTTCGAAAAGGTTGGCCGAGCTCATGGGAGGGGAGGTCGGCGTCAACAGCGAGGCGGGAAAAGGGAGCACCTTCTGGTTTACGGCCCGGTTGGGCAAAAGTACAGCGAAAGCGCGACGCTACCTTCCGAAACCAGACTTACGTGGGCGCCGAGTCCTCATTATCGACGACAACTCTCAAGCCCGCGCCGTTTTGTCCGACATGCTGACGGGCATGAGCTTCGTCGCACATCAGGCGCCATCCGGACCGGAAGGCATCGAAATGGTGCGCCGTGCCGCCGAGGCGGGCGAGCCCTACGAAATCGTTTTTGTGGATTGGCAAATGCCCCAACTCGACGGGATCGAAACGGGCAAGCGAATTCGCGCGCTCGCGAGCGCTGCTCGTCCGCCGCACCTGGTGATGGTCACTGCCTATGGCCGCGAAGAGGTGCTGAAACAGGCAGAGGACAACGGTTTCGAAAGCGTTCTCATTAAGCCGGTAAGCCCCTCGATGCTATTCGACGCGAGTGTTCGCGCCATCAGTGGCGGCGCCGAGCACGCCCAGGAGGAAGCCGAAGCGCAGCCCCTCGTCTCGCAGCAACTCGATCGCATCCGCGGTGCACGCGTTCTTCTGGTCGATGACAATGAAATCAACCAGGAGGTGGGTGTCGGATTGCTCGAAACTGCCCAGGTCGTCGTCGATCTGGCGGGCAATGGAGAACAAGCGGTCCGAATGATCAGAGAGCATCCATACGACATCGTTTTGATGGATATGCAGATGCCCGTGATGGATGGACTCTCGGCCACAAGAGCCATCCGAGCCAATCCGAGGTTTCACGATCTGCCGATCCTGGCCATGACCGCCAACGCAATGGTCAGCGACCGCGAGAAGTGCTTGGAAGCCGGGATGAACGACCACATCGCCAAGCCCATTGATCCCGATCAGCTTTTTGCCACTCTCGCACGTTGGGTGAAACCGCGGCCGGTCGAGGCGGCCAAAGAAAGTGTTGGGAATTTTAGCAGTGAGCTCGCTCTCCTCGAGGTCAAGGGTCTCGACCAGGAAGGCGCGTTGAAGCGGGTAGGCGGCAACAAGCGCCTTTTGCGCGATCTGCTGACACAATTCGTTGCGAAAGAAGCCGGAGCAGCCGACGAAATTTCGACTGCGCTCAAAAGCGGTGATCGCAAGTTGGCCGAACGTCTGGCTCACACCGTGAAGGGTGTCGCTGCGAATATCGGCCTCGTTTCAATCTCGTCTGCGGCCGCCAAGCTGGAAAAAGCGATCCGCGAAGAGGATGATGGGGCCGTCGCGCCGTCACTGGCAGAGTTTCGGGTCGTTCTGACCCACCAGATTGACGCGATCGAACAGGGTCTGCGCAAAGCCGGGCCGGCCGAGCCGGATCCTGGCCCGCAAGTTCCCTTCAACGCCGTGGCGGCTTCGACACTGGCCAAGAAGCTGACGGCTCTTCTGAAAGCAAGCGATGGCGAAGCGGGGGAGGCCTTTCTCGGTTTGGCAGGCGCTTTGGCAGGTACAGTCGCCCAACCGAGATTGGACGCCCTCGGCCGAGCCATCAACGAATTCGACTTTGAGCGGGCGCTTCAGAGCCTTCAAGAGATTAGTAAGGATTGTGGTCTCGGCATCGGAGATGCAGCGTGAAAAACGAAGAAAAAAGGGTCGTGCTGCTAGTGGACGACGCGCCTGCCAATATTCAAGTTGTGAATTCCATTCTGAAGGACGACTACAGAATCCGAATCGCCACGAGTGGCGCGAAGGCCCTGGACCTCGCGAATAGTTCACCCGCCCCCGACCTGATCCTTCTGGACGTCATGATGCCGGAAATGGACGGGTACGAAGTCTGCACGCGCTTGAAAGCGGCCCCGCACACGCGCGATATTCCCGTTATTTTTCTTACCGGAAAAATAGAAGCCGAGGACGAGACGCGAGGATTTCAGGTGGGCGCCGTTGACTACATCCATAAGCCCTTCTCACCACCGGTCGTGAAGGCGCGCGTGGAAACTCATTTGATGCTTCGAGAAGCCCGTGAGCAACTGGCCAGGCAACTATTCGCGCTGAACTCGGAACTCGAAATGGCCAGGCAGATTCAGTTGTCCATTTTGCCGCGCGAGGCTCCCAAGGTCGATGGCCTCGAGATTTGCGCCCGTTACGTTCCGATGAGTTCTGTGGCCGGGGACTTCTACGATTTCATTGTGCTAGACCCTCAGCACGTTGGGATTCTGGTCGCAGACGTTTCCGGCCACGGCCTGCCAGCAGCTCTGATTGCCTCGATGCTGCAAGTCGCGCTTACGACCCAACATGGCCATGCTTCCCAACCCGGAAAAGTCCTGTCGGGGCTGAATCAGGCCCTGTGCGGCAAGTTTCAGAGCAACTTTGTGACGGCTGCCTACACCTTTGTGGATCTGGAAAATCGAGTTATTCACTACGCCGGTGCCGGACATCCCCCGATGCTGCTTTGGAGCAGATCCTCTTCGAAGACTCAGGAGGTCTGTGAAAATGGGCTCGTGCTCGGCCAGTTCCCCGAAGCCACATACGATTCGGCCAAAGTCGAGGTCGGTGCCGGCGATCGCTGCGTCCTCTATACCGACGGAGTCGTCGAGGCACAAAATCCATCCTCGGAAGAGTTTGGGATCGATCGGCTCAAGGAGTTCCTGGAAGACAACTCCAACCTCGCTGGGAATCGGTTCGTGGAACAGCTTTTGGAGAAATTGGGGCGCTGGTCTGAGCTCGAGACCGGCGAAAGCCACAGCGACGACATCACACTTCTCGTGGCAAGCTTCGACAGAACCGCCTAGCTAGTTGGGATCCGCTATGTGTAACGGAACAACGCCTTGAAGCCGAAGTCCATATGCTGCTGGATGTGACAGTGGAACAGTGAAAGCCCCGGCTGATTGGCTACCAAGTCAACGGAAACCCGTCCGTAAAGAGGAACGATGACAGTATCCTTCATGATGCCGGCGGTGGGCTTTCCATTCACATCGACGAGTTCGAACAGATGACGGTGTAGGTGAACCGGATGTGCATCATCGGTACGGTTGCGAAAAATCAGGCGGTAGCGTGCTCCCTGCTGAAGAAGAAACTCGCGATCGTGAGGGTAAGGCTTTCCATTGACGTGCCAAACGTTGAACTGTCCTGCGCCGCTCGGAATCTTTTCAAAGACCATATCGATCGTGTGCTCGGGAGCTGCCGCAGTGGAATTGCGGCCAAACAGGGTGTAGTCCCAGATCGGCTTTGAGGGCGCAAGCCACTGCGGTTCTCGGTGCAGATTCGCGTACTCCACCACAACGCCCAATCCCGCATTGCGAGTGCTATCGTCGGTTGAACCTAATATCCAAACGCCGGGGTGATTCATCTCAACGAACGCGTCAACGCGCTCACCGGGACCAAGCATGACAACTTCGATCAACTGCGGCGAGGGGACCTTATTGCCGTCCATCGCGACGACGCGGAACTGATGTCCGGTGAGTGCAATGGTGCGGTTCTCGATGGCACTCGCATTGAGTAGGTGAACGAGAAGGCGCTCGCCGGAGCGCACGCGGATCGGCTCTCCGGCTCCGAGAGCTTTGTCGTTGATGGAGAACAGCTGAGATGTGACTTCCAAACCATTCGGACGGGTATCTAGAAGCGCGGGCTTCTCGGGTTGAGGCCCCGAGCCCCCGCCTTCGGCCGCCTCATTTTCCATTTGATCGGTGAAAAATGGCTCCCAATCCCGGAGGGCTAGGAAGATCTCCTGGTCATACTGCCCTGGATCGTCACCTGAATCGATCATCAGAAAACCGTACTGGCCAGTGTACGTGCCACGGTGGAGATCGGCACCAGCCATGGCGTGGGAGTGATACCAGCGCGTTCCCGCAGGACGACAACTGAATTGGTAGCGGCGACGCCCCCCGGGAGGAACCGGCGGAGTACCCTCCTCTTCTGACCCGTCAACCTCCGGCGAGACGAACAGCCCGTGCCAGTGAACGAGCTCCGCCGCGTCCGTATCATTGATTACATCGACAGTTACAGGCTTGCCTTCAACGGTGCGAAGGACTGGGCCAGGCGAGGTGCCATTGTATCCGATCGTACTGATGAAACGGCTGGGAGCAAGTTCCAGAGCGATTGGAGCGATGCGTAGGGTGAAATCAGCGGGAGTTGCTTCCGGCGCGCCAGCAGGACCTTGGGGCGGTGCTTGAGCGGGCATCGACATCGGTGCCTGCTCTTGTCCCAACAAGTGCGCGGCCCCTAGCAGTGCCCCGCCTCCCAGCCCGATCAACTCACGGCGTTTCACAGTTCCTCCCACCGCACCCGCAGAACCGGGTCAGATCGTCTCAGATCGACCGCGGCACGATTCTAGGGCCCGCTCATGTTGGCAAGCAAGCACCGAGCTCACCGGCCGCGTGGCCGAATTCATCCCGTACCCGCATCGTATTGAAGACGAGGATTCCAATCTGTTACGCTCTCAAAGGGATCGATCCGATGAGATCCTTTCGACGCGCCTCCGCGCTGGCTTTGCCCTTGGTTTTGGCCAGCGGTGTAGTTGCCTTCCAGAGCGGCGGATCTCCCTGGTTTCAGCGACAAAGCCCTTACTACTCATATGATTACGGACCCTCGAATAGCAAGGAGCACGCCGAGTTCTACTGGTCTCGATTGCGCTATAGCGCGAGGACCGACAGTTATGGCGGTGGAGGGTTTGGCTACGGATACGGCTTTGGCAGTTGGGAGCGGGATTACCCGAAGGCCGACCGCCAGTTTCTAATGGCCCTGCGCCGCCTGACCCGCATTCAGGCAAGATCGACCGAACAAGTGGTCGACCTGGACAGCGACGAAATCTTCAACTACCCCTGGGTCTATGCGGTCCAAGTGGCGAATTGGACCTTCACGGACGAGGAGGCCAAACGCCTTCGGGAATATCTTCTGAAAGGCGGCTTTCTGATGGTGGACGACTTCCACGGAACAGCCGACTGGGATCGGTTTATGACCGGCATGCGCATGGTCTTTCCGGACCGGTCCATCGAGGATCTGAACGACAACGACGAGATTTTCCACGTTCTCTATGACATCGGCCAGCGCTTCCAGGTGCCGGGGGAACAATACGTCGTCACCGGCAGAACCTATGAGAAGGATGGGTACGTGCCCAAGTGGCGGGCGATTCGAGACGACAAAGGGCGGATCATGGTCGCCATCTGTCACAACATGCATCTGGGAGACGCCTGGGAGTGGGCTGACATGCCGGAGTATCCGGAGCGGTTTGCGTCTATGGCGTTTCGCGTAGGTCTTGACTACATCATGTATGGCATGACGCACTAACGAGCGGGCTTAGGGACCGCGATCGGGGCTCGCGGTTGTGCGAATGATGTTTGAACTCCTTTTCAAATATCCGGTCGCCGTCTTCTCCAAGGGCAGATTTGCCCTGCTCGGCGGATGGCCCAAATGGGTCCTGTGCGTCTTGGTTGTCGCGGCACTCGCCGGCCTGGGCTGGCGCACCTATTCACATCTGGCACGCAATTCCCGTTCCTTACAGGTCTGGCAAGCCGTCACAATCTGGCTGCTCGAGTCACTCTCGATCAGTCTGCTTCTGCTTTTGCTCTGGCGACCGGCGATGGTGGTCGCCGAGCTGAAACCTCAGCAGAACATCGTGGTGATCCTGATCGATGATTCTCAGAGCATGGGGATTCGCGATGGTGGCTCCAGCACTCGTGAAGAAGAAGCCACAGCCGCTCTTCGGAACGGCGTGCTAGCACAGCTCGGGGAAAGATTCCAAACGCGCCTGTACCGGCTAGACGACCATTTAACTCGTATCTCGAGTTTGCAGGACCTCACCGAGCCCCTAGTGCCCGCCACTCATATCGGAGACGGCTTGAAGCAACTGGTTGCCGACACCAGTGATTTACCCATCGGCGCAGTCGTCTTGCTGAGTGATGGCTCGGACAACTCTGGCGGAATCGACCTAGAAACCATTGCGTCTCTCCGCAACAGACACCTCCCCGTGCACACCGTCGGCTTCGGGCAAGAAGTGATCTCGCCCGACGTCGAGATCAACGACGCGGTGCTTTCGCCCCGCGCTCTTGCCGACTCGCGCGTATCGGCAACGATCAGTTTTCACCAGACCGGATACGCGGGGCAAAAAGGCACGCTGACGGCCGTCGAGGGTACCAAGATCCTGGCCTCACACCCGATCACGTTTGCCGGAGACGGCAAAATACAGAGCGAGAAGCTCCTGTTCAATGCCGGCGTAGCCGGCGCTAAAGCGATCCAATTCTCCATCGAGCCGCTGCCCGGTGAGAAAAACCGGCTGAACAACAGTGTCACGCGTCTGCTCAATGTGGACGCAGAGAAGCGTCGGGTGCTCTACGTGGAAGGAGAGCCTCGTTGGGAATATAAGTTCATTCGGCGCGCCGTAGATGATGACCGACTCATCCAAATCGTTTCCATGCTTCGCACTACAGAAAACAAAATCTATCGCCAGGGCATTAGCGATCCGAACGAGCTGGCCGACGGCTTTCCCACGCGCGCAGAGGATCTTTTTGGCTACCAGGGAATCATTATCGGCTCGGTGGAAGCCGGCTATTTCACGCCCGCCCAACAGGACTTGCTTCGTGAATTTGTCGACCGGCGGGGAGGAGGGCTTCTGTGGCTCGGGGGGCATTCTTCGCTGGCGGATGGGATCTGGGGTGGATCGAGCTTAGTGGACCTATTGCCGGTGGTGCTTCCCAACAAAAAGGACACATTCCATCGCGCGCCTGCGACCGTGGAACTGACCTCCATCGGCGCCGAAAGCATCCTCTGCCGCCTCGTCGATGACCCGCAAGCCAATTTGGAACGCTGGAAAAAACTTCCCTATCTCATGGACTATCAGGAAGCGGGCACGCCCAAACCCGGTGCCGCGGTGCTGGTTGAAATGATGGGTGGTGGCCACAAGCTTCCCCTGCTGATTACCGAAAACTATGGGCGTGGGCGAACGGCGCTGCTAGCAACCTCCGGGACATGGCGATGGCAGATGAGCCAACCGTTGGGCGACACAACGCACCACATGTTCTGGCAGCAACTGCTTCGCTGGCTCGTATGGGATACGCCCGGTCACGTGCTCGCATCGACGTCCAGTCAGATCCTGTTCGATGACGGGCACATTGGAATCTTCGCAGATGTCCGCGATGAAGGCTATAACCCTGCCCCCGCCGCCCAAGTACAGGCGCACGTTATCGGTCCAGACGGTATCACAGCCATGGTCGATATGGCTCCGGTTCCGGACCGACCGGGTTCATTTCAGGCCCAGTGGACCGCCGAGAAGGCGGGTTCCTATGTGGTTGAGGTGACGGGCACAGAGCAAGGTAAGGAACTCGGGCGTGATGCTTTAAATTTTCAGCGCATGGATGGAGTGGCCGAGAACTTTCGTACCGAACAAAATCGTGATCTTCTAGAAAGGCTCTCTGCGCAGACCGGAGGGCGTTATTGGCGACCGCAGGAGATTTCGAAACTAGCCAGTGAGATTCCATATTCGGAAGCGGGAATCACCATGAACGAGACCAAAGAGCTGTGGAATCTTCCGGTGATCTTCTTAGCCATCGTATTGCTGCGTTCGGCGGAATGGCTGCTCCGGCGCAGATGGGGGATGGTGTGAAGACGTGGCAGCTGTTGATGGGGAGCGCGTGCTCTCTCCTGTGGTGTTTTTCCGCGCGGGCCGGAACGTTTTCCGTGACCGTTGCGGGTCTCGGCGGAGAACCCGACTACGAGCAGCGCTTTCAGGCAACCGCGAACGAACTGGACCGCATTTTAAAGACTTCCGGCGGAGACATCCACGTTTTCACGCTGACCGGGCCTGGCGCCACACGCGTCCGTTTGGAGGAAACGCTCGGCCTGGTTGCGCGCCAAGCCAAACCCGAAGACGACTTTGTACTGGTTTTAATCGGGCACGGTTCCTATGACGGATCGGTATACAAACTCAATCTCGTCGGGCCGGACATTTCGGGCAGTGAACTGGCAGCTCTGTGCGACCGTATTCCCTCGAGGCGCCAGCTGATTGTGAACACGACCAGCGCCAGTGGGGGTTCGATTGCCGCGCTGGACAAGCCTGGACGGGCCGTGATCGCCGCTACCAAGACGGGCACCGAGAAAAATGCCACCGTTTTCGCCCGGTACTGGGTGGAAGCGTTGCGCGATCCCACCTCTGATGTAAACAAAAACGATACGATCAGCGCGCTGGAAGCATTCCAATACGCGGCCAGCAAGACGGCTTCCTTTTACGAATCGCAGAAGCGGCTCGCCACCGAACACGCCGTATTCGAAGACACGGGAGGCAAGAATGATGCAGTTCGTGCGCCGTCGACGGACACGGGAGAGGGTCTGTTTCTTTCCAGCTTCCCGCTCGTTCGTTTTGGTGATGCGCAGAAGGCCTTTTCCGATCCGGCCAAGCGTGATCTGCTCGCCCAAAAAGAGGAGTTGGAACAGAAGATTGACGCACTGAAGTATCAGAAAGCGGCGATGGCTCCCGACGATTACAAAGAGCAGCTCAAAGCTGCACTGGTGGATCTGGCGCGAGTCGAAGAGGAGCTCGACAAGTGAGGCGAGGACGTCGAGCATCGATTCTCTGTGTCCTCCTGGCAGCCGCTTCTGCCACCAGCAGAGCCGGCACTGTGAGTGAATGTCAGACCCTGGCCCGGCACGGGCGCAACGCCGAAGCTCGTGCCTGCTATGAGACGTTGACAAGGTCGGGCGATGCTTATCTTCGCGCGGAGGGATTTTGGGGACTCAAAAGATATGAGGAGGCGAATAACGAATTTCGTCTAGCTGTCTCTCAGTCCCAAGGCAACGCGCTTTACCGCGTGCGCTGGGGGCGTTTGCTGCACGAGCGCTTCAACAACACCGACGCCGAAGGTTTGTTCCAGGAGGCGCTTGCAAGAGACCCTGGTAACGCGCCAGCCTATCTCGGTCTTGCCCTCGTCAGCGCGGACGGTTTTGACAGTAAAGCAATCGAATGGGACGCCAAGGCACTCGAGCTCGATCCGAACCTCGTCGAAGCCCATGAGCTCATGGCCAATCTTGCGCTCGAGGACTTCCAGACGGCGGTAGCGCTCCAGCAAGCAGATGAGGCGATTCACCTCTCCTCCGACGCGATGGATGCCCTGGCAATCCATGCCGCTGTGGAAATTTTGGCAGACCGCTCTGCCGACGCCTGGTTTGCAAAAATTCGCGAAGTCAACCCTTCCTATGGCGGGGGCTACGCGATCGTCGCCCATCATCTCGTACTCAACCGGCGTTATGAAGAAGGCGTAGCGTATTACCGCAAGGCGATTGAGGCTGACCCACAGCTTTGGTCGGCGCGCTCGCAGCTTGGCATCAATCTCATGCGGCTCGGTCAGCAGGAGGAACCACGACGACAGCTCGAAATGTGCTATGAAAATGGCTACCGGGACGCCGCCACTGTCAACACTCTCCGCCTTCTCGATAGCTACAAGAATTTCGTCACCTTCAAAGACGAGAATGTGATCCTCAAACTTCCGAAAAAAGAGGCGGACCTGCTTGCGCCGTATTTTGAAGAAGAGATCAAGCGATCGATGGCGACGTACGAGAAGAAATATCAGATGAAGCTTCCTGGCCCCGTGCAAGTGGAGGTCTACGCGGATCACGAAGATTTCGCTGTCCGTACCATGGGTATGCCGGGACTCGGTGCCTTGGGCGTGACATTTGGAGAAGTCTTGGCCATGGACAGTCCGTCAGCCCGCAAGCCCGGTGAATTCAACTGGGCCAGCACGCTTTGGCACGAGATGAACCACGTGTTCATCCTCACGGCGACAAATCACCGGGTACCCCGGTGGTTCACCGAGGGACTTGCCGTGCACGAGGAAACTCAGGCCTCACCGGAATGGGGTGACCGCGTCACCCCGGAGATCCTGCTCGCGGTCCGCGAGAAGAAATTGCTCCCGGTCACCGAACTCGACCGGGGCTTTGTTCGCCCGGAATACGAGGCGCAGGTGATCGTTTCCTATTATCAAGCGGGGCAAATTTGCGACTACATTCAGGACCGTTGGGGTGCGGAAAAACTGCTCGAGATGGTGCAGTCGTTTGCAAAACGCGAAACGACATCGGATGTCATCCAGCAGGATCTGGGCCTCATGCCTGAAGATTTCGACCGGCAATTTCTCGAATGGCTCAACGAAGAAATCGGGAAGGAAGCCGCTGGCTTCGACCAGTGGCGCAAGGGCCTGAGGGACATGGCAGAGCTGGCGAAAAATCATCAATACGACGAGGTCCACGAGAAGGCGGAGGAAGTTCGGCGTCTCTATCCGGACTACGTATATGACGCCAACGTTTATGAATTTTTGGCCGAGGCTTACTTGGCGCAGGAAGACAAACAGGCGGCCGCGACGGTGCTGACCGAGTATGAGAAACTCGGAGGACACAACCCAGCGACGCTCAAAGAGCTCGCTTCTCTTGAGGAAGGGCTGGGAAATCCTAAGGAGGCCGCGGCCACACTCGATCGGATCAACTATATCTATCCCAACGATGAACCACTGCACCGCCATCTTGGGGATCTTTGGTTTGAGCAAGGGAACTACCCGGGCGCGATCCGTGAATATACTTCGGCAGTTGCCATGCAGCCCGCCGACAAGGCCTCGGCCGAGTTCAACTTAGCCCGAGCCTATTTTGCGGCCGGCCAAACCGAAAAGGCCGAAGAGAACGTCTTAGAAGCGCTCGAAGCAGCGCCGGATTATCGTCCGGCTCAGAAATTGCTTTTGCAGTTACAGGCCTCCACGAAAGGGAAATGAGCGATGGCTACCCCGACAGAAGTCAAATTGGAGTCTGAGGAGTTACAGAAGCGCGTTATGCGCTTCCAGGCGGTTCGTGACGCCATCCTCACCCAGGTTCACCAAGTCATCGTCGGTCAGGATGAAGTTCTGGACCAGATCCTGATTGGGCTCTTTGTCGGCGGCCACTGTTTGATCACCGGGCTCCCCGGCACTGCAAAAACCTTGATGGTGCGCACGATTTCACAGACGCTGGGCCTGCTCTTTCGCAGAATCCAATTTACGCCGGACTTGATGCCCTCCGACATTACCGGCACGGACATCATCGAAGAAGACCCTGAAACCGGGCGACGCTTGTGGACGTTCGTGCCAGGCCCGATTTTCGGCAATGTTTTGCTGGCGGACGAAATCAATCGCACCCCGCCCAAGACGCAATCGGCCTTGCTTGAGGCGATGCAGGAGTTGTCGTGCACGGTCCGCGGCAATCACTACACCCTGCCTTTGCCATTTTTTGTTCTGGCCACACAGAATCCAATCGAATTGGAAGGAACCTATCCGCTGCCGGAAGCCCAACTCGATCGCTTTTTGTTCAACGCCGTTCTTGATTATTTGAGCGCACAGGAGGAAGCAAAAGTGGTGGACCTTACCACCACGACTCACGTGGCCAACGTTGAGGCGGTCACAAACGCAGAAGAGATTCTTGATTTTCAAAAATTGATCCGCATGGTGCCGATCGCTGACTCGCTCGCTCGCTACACAGTGAATCTGGTTCGCGCCACGCGACCCAAGAACGTGGAGGCACCTGAGTTCGTGAAGAAATATGTCAACTATGGGGCCAGTGTTCGAGCGGCACAGTTCATTGTTCTTTCCGCGAAAGCTCGCGCCTTGTCGCGTCGTCGCTACCATGTCGCTTATGAAGACATCACGGCGATGGCAATTCCTGTGCTTCGTCACCGTATCTTGTTGAACTTCCACGCCGAATCGGATCGTACCGATTCCGATGAGATTCTTCGGCGCCTTCTTGAGCACATGCCTCCACCGAAAGGAGCCTGATCGTGCAACGCTTTCTCGATCCGGTTGTCCTAGCCGAGATTTCGAGTCTGGATCTCATCGCCAGGACTGTTGTCGATGGATTCGTCGCCGGCCTGCACCGGTCTCCGGACTTCGGCTTCAGCCAGGAGTTTGCTGAATATCGTGCCTACTCGCCCGGCGACGACCTTCGCCACGTCGATTGGAATGTTTTCGCCCGAACCGAGCGTGCGTATCTGAAGAGATATCGAGGAGAAACCAACAGCTTGCTCACGGTCCTTCTCGATGCGAGCAATTCCATGAACTTTGCTTCGGGCAAGGTGAGCAAGATGGACTACGCCCGCTTTGCCGCCGCCTGCTTGTTCTATCTCGCGATTCACAATCAGCGCGATGCCGCGGGACTCATCGTATTCGATGACGAAGTCCGAAATTACATTCGGCCCTCCACGCGGCAGGGACAAATCAATCGGCTTCTCCATGGGCTGGAACTGGCAGAGCCCCGTGCTCGAACAGATTTTGCCAAGCCCCTCGATCATTTCCAGCAATTCCTGCGGCGCCGCGGCCTTGTTTTGATCCTGTCCGATTTCTATGAGGAGCCCGAGACAGTTATACGCACGATCGAGCCACTTCGATTTCACGGGAACGAAGTCGTGTTGTTTCATGTCCTCGATCCCAAGGAACTTCGGCCCGATCTCTCCGGGCCCGCGATCCTGTTTGACCTCGAGACAGACCTCCGGTTGGAAGTCACACCCGAGTATGCCAGCGACGAATACCCCAAGAGAATTCAGGCGCATATTACGGCTTTGCGCGATCGCGCACGCAGTGCCCGGATGGATTACTGCCTGTTGGTCACGGATCGCCCGCTCGATGCTGCTCTGAGACAATACCTGACCATCCGGCAGGGGAGGAACTGAATGGGGTTCCTTGCTCCGTGGTTTTTGATTGGCGCAGCCGCGGCCGCACTGCCGGTCTATCTTCATCTCCTCCGCCGTCACTCGACCACCCCGCACCCGTTCAGTTCCTTGATGTTTTTTGAGCAGCGAACGCAGAGCTCGATCCGTCATCGCAGGCTCCGCTACCTGCTGCTGTTGGCTTTTCGGCTGGCCCTGCTAGTGCTTCTGGCACTCGCTTTCGCCAACCCTTACGTCAAGCGCACCGTGGCAAGCTCGGGTGAGCGCCGCATGCTCCTCGTGATTGACAATTCCCTCAGCATGCGCGCCGGGTCCCGTCTAGCGGATGCGAAACGCGAGGCAATCTCCGTATTGAACTCACGCAACCCGATGGAGGGAGCCCAAATCGCGGCGCTGGGCTCGGAATTCCATTTCCTGACCCAACCGAGCCAGGACTTCGTTGCACTGCGTGCAGCCGTTGACCGCATCGAACCGGGAGATTCGCGCGGGAGTTTCGGCGAGCTTGCCCGTGCAGCTCGCTCGATCGAAGAGACCACGCACGCAGCACCGATCGAGTTGCATTTCTTCAGCGATATGCAGAAAACAGACATGCCCGCGAGTTTCACGGAGATGGCCCTCCCGCCCCATGTTTCTCTTATTCTCCATTCGGTTGCAAAAGACGCACAACCGAATTGGGCTGTGGAAAGCGTTCAGGCTCCCAGCCAAGTCTGGGATCCGAAAAAGGCACACGTGGAGGCCGTGATCGCTGGTTATCACACCCCAGCAGCATCGAGGACGGCTTCGCTCGTGGTAAACGGAAAAATGATCGACAGCCACAAAGTGGATGTCCCGCCCGGTGGGCGTGCCACGGTGGCATTTCCGTCCCTGAATGTGCCGTATGGTTGGAGTCGCTGCGAGGTGAGGATTGATTCGGCAGATTCTTTGGCGGCTGACGATAGCTACCTATTTGCGGTCGAGCGTTCTGACCCCCAACCTGTTCTCTTCGTTCACGAATCAGCCGATTCTCGCTCCCCGCTCTATTTTGGATCGGCGCTCGCTTCAGCCGCCGAGGCGTCCTTCACCCTGGACAGTGTCCCGGTCGATCGCGTTTCCTCGATGGTGCTGTCGAAATATGCCTTCGTCGTACTTTCCGATGTGATTTCTTTGCCAGCGCAATTCGAAAGCGATCTATTGCGATATGTTCGGGGTGGTGGGAGTGTTTTGATCGCGGCGGGCACCTCCGCGGCCCACCGAGTTCGCATTCCTGTTCTGGATGAGAACGTTATCGAAGCGCACGACTATTCGCGGAGCGGAGAACGATTCGCGACCGTCGGTGAAACCGACAGCTCGCATCCCTCCATGCAGAGCAGTGAGGGCTGGGCGGGCGTAAAATTCTACTACGCTGTGGCGGTGGATCCATCCAGTTCTCGGGTCATCGCCCGACTCACCGACCACACGCCCCTTCTGCTGGACAAGAAAATTGGAGAGGGTCATTCCCTGCTCTTTGCCTCTGGATTAGACGATCTCACCAATGACTTCCCCGTCCAGCCGGTCTTTGTTCCCTTTGTCAGGCAAGTCGCTCGATACCTGTCGGGAACCGAAGAACAGCAGGGCTCGCGATTGGTGGACTCGTTTCTGGAGCTGCGCACAACCAAAGACGAGGCCGTCAGCGTAGAAGTGATAGACCCCGCGGGGCATCGGCCCCTGTCACTGAAGGAAGCGGCCTCCACACAGTCCTATCAGTTGTCCAGCGCTGGCTTTTATGGTGTTCGGCTGGCGAACGGCAAGCAGGAACTGGTCGGCGTGAACGCCGATCGGCGGGAATCGGACCTGGAACCAATCCCGGAGGACATTCTGGCACTCTGGAGCGGAAGGAACGGCCGAGATTCCCAGCAGCAGGCCAGCTGGGGAGAACACCAGGATCAGGAGAGACCCCAGAGCCTTTGGTGGTACGCTATGGTCTTGGTGCTTGTGGCCGCTTTGGGCGAGTCGCTGCTGGCGGCCCGGTATTTGGTTACGCAGGCGGAGAAGCCATGACCGCGCGCGAGCAACTGGATGCTTACATCGACAAATTGAAAGGTCGGTTGCGGCTCCATGTGCTTCTGCTCGGCGCGGCCATCGTCGCTTCGTCAGCTCTTCTGGCAACCGTTGTCCTGGTCTTGATCACCAATGCCCTAGCATTTTCTACGGCCAGTCTCGCAGGTGCGAGAGCCGTTCTGTTCTTGGTCGTCGCCTGCGGCATCGCGCTGGGTTGCGTTTTCCCCTTTCTTCGTCTCAATCGCCGCCGCGTCGCGTCTGAGACCGAAGCAGCCATCCCTCAATTCCAGCAGCGCCTCATCACTCTAGCCGAACGCGGCTTGAATGATCGCGAGGCGTTCGCCGAGCTTTTGGCGGCTGACACCCTGGCCATGACGCGCGAGACCCAGCCAACCGCTGTGGTCCCAAATAAGAAGCTGCTCGTTTCCTTCGGTGTCGCGCTGGGCGCCGCCGGCGTTTTGATTTGGATGATTCTGGCCGGGCCGGGTTATTGGGGCTACGGTGCTGCCCTCTTGTGGGCCGGCGATGCCGGGGCCGCTCCGCTCTACGACATTCACGTCAATCCGGGTGATGCGACGGTGCGCCGCAATGCCGATCAGCTCATCACCGTTCAGCCCCGCGGCATACAGGTAAACCAAGCCCGTATTTACGCACGCTACGAAAGCGCTACGAAGTGGGAAGAGCTTTCGATGCAGCCGCAGCCAGGTGCATCCGGCTTTCAGTTCCTTTTCGCCGGACTTCCAGAAGGCGTCGAGTATTACGTGGAAGCCGGTCCTCTGCGGTCCCGCCATTTCAGGATCCGTGTAAGCGACGTGCCGTCGGTGAAGCAGATTCGCGTCACCTACCACTACCCCCCTTGGACAGGCATGGGGCCCGGCGTCGAGGAGCACGGCGGCGACCTGCGCGCGATCGAGGGCAGTGAAGCGAGCCTCGAGATCACGATGGACCGTCCTGTGAGTAAAGGTGTTCTCGTCCTGGATGATGATCGCCAGATTTCGCTCTCTCACGCGACTGGGAACATCTATGAGGCCACCCTTCGGATGGATAAAGACGGCTCCTATCACGTCGCCACCGTTGACCACGAGCAGTCCATTCGGATTTCGGAGGACTTTTTTATCGAAGCAAGAAAGGCCGACCCGCCAGACGTGGTCATCTCGAAGCCTGCCGGTGATTACCGCGCCAGCCCCATCGAGGAAGTTACCATCTCAGTGAAAGCCGATGATGCGTTTGGGCTGAGCGACTTGGACCTCCACTATTCCGTGAATGGAGGCCCTGAACGAGCTGTCAACCTTTTGAAGCAGAAGGGGGATAAGACGGCGGACGCCTCGACCACGCTTTATCTGGAGGATTTCAAAGTCGTGCCAGGGGACGTCATCAGCATCTATGCCACAGCCAAAGACGCTCACGCAGAATCTCGAACAGACATGTTTTTCATTCAGGCGGAGCCGTTTGAGCGCGAGTACTCTCAATCGCAGCAAATGGGTGGAGGCGCAGGGGGAGGAAGCAACGCCCCCGATGAAATCTCGCAACGTCAGAAAGAAATCATTGGCGCGACCTGGAAGCAACTGGGCGACAAAGCAGCTGCCGCCGAGCGAGCCGCCGAGAACGCAAAGTTCCTTTCCGGCGTTCAGTCCAAGCTGCGGGACCAAGCCATTTCGCTCGCGGGTCGTCTCGAAATGCGCGGCTTGATTGGACAGAACGATGAGTTCACGGGCTTTCAGAAAGACATGAACGCGGCAGCGGATGCCATGGGTCCGGCGTCGCAAAAATTGCAGCAACAAAAATGGAAAGAGGCGCTTCCCGATGAACAGAAGGCGCTCGAATATCTGCTGCGCGCCGAGGCCACCTTTCGTCAGATCCAGGTAGCTTTCGGCAATGCCGGCATGGGAAACGCCAGTGGCTCGGGAACTGCTGGGCGTGATCTCGCCAGCCTGTTTGATCTGGAGCTTGACACGCAGAAAAATCAGTATGAGACCGCTCAGACAGCTGATTCGCAGGCTCAGCGGGATCAACAGATCGATGAAGCGCTGCGCAAACTCGATGAATTGGCGCGCCGCCAGGACGAGCTAGCCTCACAGAAGACCGCGACCCCAGAACAGCGCTGGCAGCAAGAGATGTTGCGCCGCGAGGTCGAGCAATTGCAGCGCCAGGTCGAACAGCTTTCCCGGAATAATTCGATGAGCCCGGCACAAGGTGGCCAGTCCTCTGGTCAATCGCAAGCCGGCGAAAACGGGAGTGCTTCCGACCCGCGTGTCCAACTCGCACTGAACCAGCTTCGTCAAGCCAATGAAGACATGCGGCGTGCGTCCTCGCAACCGCAAAGTCAGGCGGATGCCCGCCGCGCTGCCGAGCGACTTCGCGAAGCCACGAATTTACTTGGTAGCGCTCAACGTCAACACCAATCTGGACGACTGGACGCACTCGCCGGTGAGGTGGAACGGCTTACAAGCGAGCAGCACGAACAATCGGATCGAATACGCCGAATGGCGAGCGGCGAAAGCTCTACTCAAAGCGCAACAGGAGATAACCCAGAAACGCTAGCCGACGATCGCCAGCGCTTGGCGGACGATCTCTCGAGCGTCGAAAAACAGATGCGAGATGCGGTCCGCGATCTATCTTCCAACGATCGCGCGGCAGCCTCGAAACTGCGCGATGCCCTCAGGGAGCTGGATCAGTCTGATCTGGACACACGTATGCAGCGCAGTGCCGATTGGCTTCGCCACGGCTTCAATCCGGATCGCAACGGCAGCGAGTCCCGGATCGCCTCCGATTTGCAGAAGCTCAGCCAGCAGGTCCGCGAAGCGCAGCAGGCTGCCGGGAGCGGCGATCGCGACGGCTCCCAGAGCGCGCTCGATCAAGTCGAAAGCCTCCGCAACCGTCTCGAAGCTCTGGAGCGCAACGATCGGGGAGGCAACGTCGGCAACAACGCCTCCGGCGCCAGGCAGTCGGGGCGTGCGGCAGGTCCGGCGGGCCCACAGGGAAATGTCGGAGATTTCATCGACAGGGGAGGCACTGCGTATAGCGGCCCGGTTTACGGCGGAATGAATACGGGCAACAACCACTATTACGGCCAGCTGCCCTCGCCACCTTCCCCGGACACGGCGCCCATTCCACCGGAGCGTGCCTATCGTGAGAGCATGGGAGAGCTTGACCACCTTCGCCAAACGCTGAAAGACGATCCTGAATCACTTCGTCAAGTGCAGGAACTGATCCGCGAAATGCAGGGCTTGGACCCGAGCCGCTTCCCCGGTAACCCGGCGATTGTCGAGCAGCTCCGCAGCCAGGTTCTGAGTGACGTTGACAAGCTGGAACTGCAGCTGCGGCGCGACCTCGAGGGCAAGCAAGTGGGAGAGGTGCGCAACAGCGAATCGCTTCCGATTCCGCCGGGATACGAGGACGCCGTCGCCGCCTACTATCGTCGTCTCAGCAACAAGCCTTAGCCCGCCCTACTTTCCGTCTTCGACCTCGCGAAAACGGTAGCCTGGTTTTAGTTCGCAACGGTAACTTTTGGACTGGTTTTTTCCGACGCGAACGTTGCACACGGCCCAACTGAGTGTCGGCGACGGCCCCAGCGGAAAAACGATATTGGTCCCGTCGATCTCGGCCTCCAGAGTTGGTCCTTCCGCAGCGCCAGGCAAACTGAAGTTCATTGCCCGCCCGAAGATGACCGGGTACGATTCCCGGACAATGTCGCTGATTTCTTGACGGAATACCTCGGCCTGAAAGAGGAATGTGGTCGTGTCGGACCAGTTTAGAACCGACACTCGGATGCTTCGCCCTCCTTGTGAGAAATTGTCGGATTCGATCTTGGTAAACGGACAGGGCCCGGCAATGCACGAAACCCGCGCGTTCTCGAAGATGTTCCCCTGTCCAGCATCGAGCGAGGCTGAACCGATCGCTGCCTTCCATTTGTTGTCCGGCGAACAGGGCTTGTGTTGATCGCACGGCACGTTTCCGGTATTCACCACCTGAAATGTGGTTACGCCCGCACCGACATTCACTTCGGCCGTTGTCTCAATGGAATACCTGACGAAAACATTCGCAACGACGACATTGGGTTGGTTGGATTCGGCGTCCACATCCGGATGCAGGGGCATCATATGAACGACATACAGCCGATCGCTCACGACTTCTGCAAGATCCACGGGCAGAAAATCAGGGTGACGGAATTGGAGAGTGATCGACTGACCACGCTTAACCCCGCGACGCAGGCCCAGCCGGAAATAGCCCGAAAAATCCGATTTGACGGTCGCGGAGAGATCATGGGCGGCGCTGACCTCCACATCGGTAATCGGTGACTGTTTTCGGGGGTCGGGATCCTGCTGGAGAACTGCTCCTTTGAGGAATATCGGCCTTCGGATGTAGTGGGTGGCGACGGCCGCCAGCGCGACAGCGAGAGCCACTCCGAATCCCGCTGCAGCCCAAATGACCCAAGGCTTGGCTCCACTGCCGCTGCGGATTGAGCTCATGAAGAGGAATTTTAGCAGTGCCGAGAGCGCGGCGCGAACGATACTCTGTCGCTTCCGCCAGTCGACTTCACGTCTATAATCAAATCCTGTGCACGCTAAATCCGTGAGCTCGAGAGGAATCTCACGTCGGGAACTGCTCAGACAGGTCACGAACCTAAGCGCACTTCTTCCCCTGGCCAAGTCGAGCATTCGCCTGGCGGGCTGGCCGCTGGCGACCCAAGAACCTCCCCTCCCACCTCCGCCATCGGGTAGACCGCCCCTTTTTCAAGTCGATGAAGCCTTTCTCGAAGAGGTTGAAAGCACAAGCTTCCGCTTCTTTTGGGAACAGGGCAACCCGTATACGGGAATCGTGCGCGACCGCTGCAACGCCATCACGCCAGACAAAAGTTCGCTCGGGAGCATCGCTGCGACCGGATTCGGACTCACAGCCCTCTCGATCGGCGATGCGCGGGGTTATGTGGCGCACGCCGAAGCGCGGGGGCGTGTCCTGAATACGCTGCGGTTTCTTTGGAAGAAGTTGCCGAACCATCGAGGCTTTTTCTATCACTGGGCTGACGTCAATACCGGTGAAAGACTCTGGGATTCGGAAGTTTCTTCGATCGATACCGCCATCCTTCTCTGTGGGATCCTCACCTGCCGGGAACACTTCCAGCACTCAGAAATCAGCGACCTGGCTTCAGAGATTTTCAATCGTGTGGACTGGACCTGGCTTTCCGAGGACACACCCATTCTCCCCCACGGCTGGACTCCCGAAACAGGATTCCTGCAATATCGCTGGGACAACTACAGCGAAATGATGATGATGTATCTTTTGGGTTTGGGTTCGTTTACCCACCCGTTAGCCCCGGCAACTTGGACTGCCTGGAAGCGAATGCCTTTTGAATACGACGGCATCCGCTATATCGGTTCGTTCGCGCCGCTATTCGTTCATCAATATTCACAAGCGTGGTTCGATTTTCGCGACAAGCGAGATCAGTATGCAGATTATTTTCAGAATTCGACCACGGCCACCATCGTTCACCGGCGCTTCTGCATCGATCTTCATTCGCAGTTTCCTGACTACACCGACGAGCTGTGGGGTATCACGGCCTCCGATTCTGTGAAGGGGTACGTCGTGTGGGGAGGTCCCCCCGCCACGGGGCCGATTGATGGAACGGTCGTTCCCTGCGCCGCGGGCGGGTCCTTGCCGTTTCTTCCGCAAGAGACGCTCACCGTGCTCGAGACGATTAAGAATCGCTACGGTGATAGGGCGTGGAGTCGATACGGTTTCGTCGATGCATTCAATCCGCTGACCGGATGGTACGACACCGACGTCATCGGAATCGACACGGGCATCACTATGCTCATGGCGGAGAACGTGCGCACAGGGTTTGTGTGGAATACCTTCATGAAGAATCCTGAGGCAACGCGAGGCATGGAACGAGCCGGGCTGAAGCCGTATCGCCAGCCAACAGCCCCTCTGGGCTCCTAGCTTCGGACGGGGAGTCTCAGGCTCGAAAGCTGCCTTACTTTTCCCTCAGCTCGATGACAGCTAGCCCTTGCGGAGGAAGGAGCAGCGTAAGCTCCCCTCGCACAAGAGGCTGTGCTTGGGGCGGCGGGAGTTCGGCTGCGTGACGGAGCTGGACGACTTGCTCGGACGTCGGATAAGCAGGCCTTCCCATGCCATCATAGGCAGCCAGCAACGAACCGTGGGTGGAGTCAAGCCGATAGACGCGTGCTCGATCGCGCCCGGCCGGGCCATGCACCACGATCGTGACGTTCTTAGGCCGGCCCGGGTCTTCGGGCAGAAACAGGTTCCAAACGGCGATGACGAGGGTGTGGTCGCTTCTCCTGGTTACCAGGACGGAGGTCGAATCATTCGTGAGCCGCTGTGTCCCGAGTTGATGCAAGAGCTTGAATGCGTCAAACGATGGCTTTGGTAGATGGTCCTCGGCAATAAGCCCGAATCCTCCATAGAACGGCTGCTTGACGACACCCTGCTCCTCGAAGACGTCGGAAAACGTCCAATACGACATGCTATCGACGAGACCGTCACATTGGCGGATGGTATCGGCCAGCCAAGGTCCCATAAACACTGAGTCCGTGACATCGGGCTCATTCTTGTAGCTGGCATTGAACTCACTCCAAATCAGAGGCAAATCAGGTAACGGGGATTGTTTTATTTGGTCGTGGACTTTTTGAACCGCGCGACAGACCATCTGCGTGCGGGGAATCGATTCCTCAATGCCGAAGACGTCTTTTGCTGAATCGTTACCGTAGACATGCGTCGAGACAAAATCGACCGGAACATGATTCCGCGTGCAGTGGCGAATGAACCGATCGACCCACGCGGCTTGTGCCGTGGCAGGCCCTCCGACGCGCAGCCGAGGACTGACGGCTTTGAGTGCCGCGGCAGTCACGTCATAGAGTTCGTAGTAGGTTTGTTCCTTGGGTTGGCCAGCCCAGAAGTCGAGATTCGGTTCATTCCATACTTCGAAATACCACTGGGATACTTCGTCGACTCCGTAGCGCTCGATCAGGTGTTGCGCCAAATGAGAAACGAGATCTGCCCACCTTTCCCACGACTTAGGCGGAGCTACGATCGGCTTGTACCAAAAAGGATGGACAATCTGCTGAGCGGCCAACTTGCTCGGCATAAAGCTCAGTTCGACGAAAGGACGCACGCCACTTGCGAGCAAACCGTCGTAGATCTGATCCACGTAGGAGAAGTTGTACACAGGGTGACCATCCGCAGCTTCGTCATACACCCCGACTTCGTCGTCGAGGATGGCATGGAAGCGGACATATTTAACATCCGTGGCGAGTCTCAGTTCGCGCAAATCGTCTCGATAACTGCTTCGCAGGCTCAATATCGCCCGGCCTGAACCGAACATCTGCTCCCAATAGTGCGGAAACGGATGAGTAGCGGCGGAGGGATCGACCAGGATCGATTCCGCAAGCACCTCATCGGCCTTCGGCGCCACTCGAACTGTTTGTGTTCGAACTCTGGGTGCAAAGCAGGTCAGAGCGAGGCACAAGCTGAAGATGCGCGCATGGCGAAAAACGCCTTCCGCAAACAGGCTCACTGTGCCTTCGGCGTCACGAAGCAAAATTCTGGATATTTTGCCTGGCCCGTCGGGCCCAGCAATCGTTTGGGAACTGTCTCTAAGACTTCGCCTGTTACCTTGATCGGCAGCACGCTCGGTGGGCGTTCATGAAGCAGACGCTCATGGGCCGCCACGGACGGCTCTGCGTGAAATCGGCGCACCATCACAGAGTCACAAAGAGCATTGGCGACAGCAAGCAGAATCATTCCCTGATGGTGCGCCATCCAGCTGCGGACGATTTCAGAATCCTTCCCGAGGCCGACCCGTCGTGGCGTGAAATCCGTGGCTTCGTAGAATCCGTAGACCGAAAGCCAGCCAAGCTCTTTCATCTTCCTGAGGTTTTTCATAGCCTTCGGGGCTTCTAGCGGCAGAGCGAGGAAGGTGGCGTACGGGGCGATTACGACATCCCCCGAGCAGTCATCACGATTGATCGCCAAGCCGGGTACGCCGAAAGCGTGATAGCGATAATGACCGTCGGGATTTCGCTGATCGCAAGCGGACTCGGAGATTCCCCACGGGATCCCGAGAACGGCCACAAACTGCTGCTGCGCTCGAATCGCGCCTCGGACGCCGCGTTCGACGAGCGTATTTGGATATGTCCGAATCCAGAGGCAGGGCATTAGGTATTCGAAAGCTGTGCCCGTCCACGAGCGGAGCACGGCCGTCCCCTGGTAGGTCGCGGACGATCTCCCCAGCTCGAACCAGCTATCGTATGGAATGTCGCCCTTGGCAATTGCGACAAACACAGCTGTTCGTGCTTCCGACGCCAGCAGGTCGTAGTGGAAATTACTGACAGAGCCTTTGTCCCCGTCGTAACCAATCGAGAGTAGTTTCTTCTTGGGGTCGTAGAGGAAACGGAAATCCATTTCGTCCGCTAGTGATTGAATCGAACTGGCAACCCAACCCAGTCGGTTCTTCAGGCCCTGAACGGCGCAGATGGATCTTTTCATGGCCTCGCACAAAAGCTCCGACGCCACTGCATTTTCCGGACTTTTCCTCTCCAGCTTCGCCAATACGCCTTCATAAGCCTGGGGTAACGATTCCAGCGTGAGGCTTCCCAAAAAAACTGCATCCTTGATGTCACATACCTGATCAACAGTCGAAAATTGACCGAGCAGCCAGGGCGCCACCTCTTCGACCATGCGCTTCAAGTTCGCTACCCGCACCGACAACTCACGGACCCACCACGTCATCTCACTGCTCACGGCACATTGGGAAACTTTGCCAACGAAGATCGCCACATCGATTTCCAAATCAGAAAGAAGATCGAAACGGTTCATTTCAGGGCCTGATAGCTCGCGCACTCTCCGGCTCAGGTCCTTCGTCAGAGAAATGAGCTCACCCTGCGCAGAAGGGACGGCCAGTTCCACCAACAGATCGACGAGATCGTGGATTCCCTGCCATAGAGCTGGGCGAAACACGGGCTGCTTGATCGCGTCCAAGCTACCGTATTTCAAAGTCCACAGGCTCGAGAGGAGATTGCCGTTGTCCACGGTTGAGACAAACAGTGGTTCGACAGGTTCGAGCGTGTGGGTCGTGTACCAGTTGTAGAGCTGGCCCTTAAATTTCGGCATCCTTTCGACCGTTTCCAGCGTCCGACTCGTTTGCTCGACAAACTCCCTGAGAGTCAGAAAACCGAAGTCGAGCGCGGCCAGCCGGGAAGTCAGGAGAAGTCCCAGGTTGGTTGTAGAAATCCGATGTGCAACCAGGAAGGGCGTCTGTTGGACAATGTCGGGAACCAGCCAATTCTCGTCCTGCGTGCTATACTCTCGGAAAAATCGCCACGTTCTGAACGCGACGTTTCTGAGAAAGGCACGGTCGTTGGGGTGGATGTGCGACCCGCTCGTCCGCTGTGGTTGATTCAGCCATTTGCAGATCCCGTTGGATGACGCCCAAAGGATGAGGATGGGCAGCGCGGCTTTGAGGGAGGCGGGACGGACAACCAACAGGAGCGCCGCAATCGCGAGCGAGATCGTCGGGCTCCACCGCAGATATACGTCCACAAGGCTCTCGCCCGTTCCCACCTCCGCGTCGGCGGCGGTCTCCCACTGCAGCAGCTTTTTGTGCGTAAACTTTAGGCGAACGAGGGTTCGCACGACGGCATCGACGCTCACCAGGGTCTGGTGGCATAGAAACGTCAGTCGAAAGAAAAACCGGGAGTGCTCGGTTACCAAATCGCCCAAGAGGTTCTTCCAGAAGTGCGCCCCGAGCACAGCGATTCGGGCGGTCACGACCGTCAATACGAATCGGAAGTAAGTCGGAAACAACATCAAAGCGAGAGCCGCGAGCGTCCAATAGGCCGGTGCTCCAGGCAGCCAAAGCCAGCCGGACAGAAAAACCAAAAAGATGGCGCAATCCATCAGACTGCGCCGTAGATTGTCAATGATCTTCCAACGCGATATATGGCTTAAAGGATTTCGAACCAGCTTCCCAAAATAGTTCCGTACGCGCGGGAACAATCCGAAAATAATCTGCCAATCGCCACGAACCCAGCGATGCTTGCGCCTGCTGTACGCGTTGAAATGAGAGGGATAGTCGTCGACGACCTCGATATCGGATACGAGACCGCTGCGAGCGTAGACGCCCTCGATCAAATCGTGGCTCAGGACCGCATTGCAGGGGAACCGGTGCTCCAACACCTTGTGAAAAGTCTCGACCTCGTAGATCCCCTTACCTGTGAAAATGCCCTCGCCGAACAAGTCCTGATAAACGTCGGAGACGGCCCGGGTGTAGAAATCGACGCCCGTGTCGCCGGAAAGAAGAGTTGCAAATCGAGAGCGACCCGCTGATCGAATGCTGATGTCCACCCGCGGCTGCAGAATCCCGTAACCTTCCACGACAGTGTTGCTGGCAGGGTCAATGATGGCGCGATTCAGTGGATGCGCCAGTGTAGCAACGAGCCGACGCCCCGCGTCAGCCGGCAATTGTGTGTCCAGATCAAGTGTGATGACGTATCGAACATCAGACAAAAGCGACAAATCTCCCGTCTTTGATGGGAATGGATCGCTCTGGTGAAGAAGGAAGCGGTTGAAATCCAGCAGCTTGCCGCGTTTCCTTTCCCAACCCATCCATATGCCTTCCGACGGGTTGTAGACGCGATTCCGATGAAAATGAAAAAACGAGCCACTCTTTGCCGGACCGTACTTCTCGTTGAGCTCAACAATGAGGCTCGAGCAGAAGCCGGCCAACGAATCTTTGTCATCGAACTCCTGGCTCGAATCGGGCGGATCGGTCAGGAGAGCAAAATGGAGATTGGCATCCCGATTGGCCAGAAATCGAATTTCGAGTCCATGCACAGCGGCGCGCACCTGGGCTTCACTCGTCAGTAGAGTTGGGACGGCCACGACGGTCACACAGTCACCCGGTATGCCTTTTGAGAAATCCAACCGCGGAAGCCGCTTCGGAGAAAATAGCCGGGTGGCCAGCAGATTCATGGCCGTTACGCCACATTCGATTGCTGGCAGCACAAAGAGAAGCACGGCCAGGATGGGCAAAGATCTCACATGCGAGAACCTAATCAAGAGCGCAATCACAGCCAGTGAGGCCAGTTCGATCCCAATCAGGTAGAAGAAGTCGGACGACTTCAGCACTGCCTCTCGAACCTGACGAAGTCGGGGGGCGCGGTAGCCGATGGCTTTTTCGAGGGCGGCTCGTCCTCGGCCAAGCAAATAGTAGCCGACGTGCGCTCGGCGCTGTCTCACCCGCTCGTTGGAATAGCTGGCTTTCTGCGCCGCCCTCGCTAGATTGATCGCGGCTTCCGCGACCTCCGGCTCGGTCAAGTCCGAGCATCCGGCGAGCTCTCGGACAGTCGCTCGATACGTCTCGCGGCTTTGGAAATCCATCTTCTCGTACACGCCCTGTGCATCGGTGCGCAGAATCCGCTCCGCAAATGCCGTTCGCTCGAAAAACTCCTTCCATTCCAGTTCAGAAAGCTGCCGAAGACTTTGGACGAGACCGGAGAGTCGATTTCCCGACGCCTTTGGCGCCGAACTGGGAGCGTCTGCGAGTGCAGGGGCGCCGTCGGCAATTTGTGCGAGAAGGGCAAGATCGAGAAATGATTTCAGGCTCCAGACCTCGGACATCTGAAGGGCGATCGTCTCCTGCACCGCCCCGAGAAACTCAGCGAAATGCCCCCCCTCGAAGGCATAGGAGGTATCTTCCAGATAGGCGGCGGCAAGCGCAAAGGCACGCGGCACGGGAGAGGCCGCCTCGGTGCTTCGAACGCACGGAAGCTGACAGGCGGCTCGAATTCCCGCCTGTGATTCCATAAGGGCTGCGCGTATCAGCGTTAGGTTGTCCGAGAGCACTCGCGCATCTCCCTTGAGCACGATCCCTGTGGCGATCACCTGCCTTAGTTTCTCGGCGATTTCTCCGATTTGCTTCGACGCAGCCTTCCACATGGCTTCCAGGGCGTCGCCGTTTCCGTGTGCAACGAGTTCCCAACGTGAAGCCTGGCCCACTAAAACGGGCTCCAATGCCCGCCGCCGTGATTTCTGGCTGGCCTGGTTCGCCTCATCACTTGCCACGTCTTGTCGAAAGGGCAGGGCAAGCGTGAAATCGATTGGGGATTGCTGCGTCGTCGCCATTTCAAAAGTTCACTTTCTATCGATAACCAGCAGCCTGTAGCTCGAACATTTCTGCGTAATGACCGCCATTTCTCACCAGCTCATCGTGGGAGCCCTGTTCTGTGATCCGGCCGTCTTTGAGAACCAGGATGCGGTCTGCCATGCGAACGGTCGAAAAGCGGTGGGAGATCAAGAGGGTCATCTTGCCCTCTGCAAGTTCCGTGAAACGCTCGAAAACCTCGTGTTCGGAGCGTGCATCGAGCGCCGCCGTCGGCTCGTCGAGAATCAGCAGCTGCGCCTCGCGTAGGTGCGCGCGGGCGAGCGCAATCTTTTGCCACTCCCCGCCGGAGAGCTCGATCCCTCCTTCGAAGCGGCATCCTAGCAATTGATCGTAGCCTTTCGGAAGCTTCCGAATCAGGCTCTCGGCGTAGCTTTTCATCGCCGCGGCTCGAATTTGAAAACGATCATCGGCAGACTCGACTCGTCCCATGGCGATGTTTTCACGCGCTGTCATGTCGTAGCGCATGAAATCCTGGAAAATGACTCCGACTTCTTTCCACAAATCTTCCAGGTCGTATTCTCGAAGGTCGATGCCATCGAGCAGAATCTGTCCTTCGGTGGGATCATATAAACGGGTCAGAAGCTTCGCGATGGTGGTTTTCCCTTGCCCGTTTTCTCCCACCAGGGCAATGCGCTCGCGCGGAGCTAGGTGAAGGCTGATGCCGCGCAAGATCGGGTTCGGGTTCGAGGGATAGGCAAACCAGACGTCCTTGAACTCGATTCCCCGGCGAATCGGCCGCGGTGCGGCAATAGCGCCAGCCTTGCTGACGATTCGAGGCCGGACTGCTAGGAAATCCAATAAGTCGGTCAGGAACAGAGCCTGGTCAGCTATGCCCGAGAAGGTAGAGAAGAGCGCTTGGATGTTCGTGCTCGCCCCGGCAATGGCTCCTGCCAGAAATGTCAATTGGCCGAGACTCCAGGCGCCGATTACGGTCTGGTAGATGACATAGGCATAGGTCCCGTAGTAGCCGACCGTGCCCAGCAGTGTGAGCAGGGAGCCCAACAAGAGCTTGCGTTTTGCAAGTCCGACCGTCTGACGATGGAGTTCATCGGAGATCTTCCTGTATCGGTGGACCAGGAAAGGACCAAGACCGAAGAGTTTTAGTTCCTTGGCACTTTCTTTGCTACCACCCAGAACGCGAAGATACTCCAATAGCCGGCGTTGAGGGGTTTGCTGAAAGTTGAGCGAATAACCCAGAAACGCAAAATGGGTCTCGCCCAAAAATGCGGGCACGACGCAGATAACCAGGAAGAACAGCAGCCAAGGCGAAAAGAAGAAGATACCTGCCGCCAAGCTAACCGTGGTAATCGCCTGCTGTACCAAACGCCCGGCCATTTGAATCATCATCACGCGGTCGGTACCCTGGACTCGCGCGCGCTCCATCTTGTCGCAAAAAGCGGGATCTTCGTACAGCGTAAGATCCAGCCGCGAAGCGTGCTCCATGATCTGCGTGCTGATGTGGCGAATGAACCGATCGGCGAGCACGCTGTCAAAGAAATCAACGACGCGCCCTAGAATCGTCGCCGAACATGCCAAGCTGAACTCAAGTCCGACCAGCCACCAGAAATATGTGGGAAGCGGCTGGTGGTACGACCGGAAGGTGTAAATCGAGTCGATGATGAACCGCGTGACTGCCAGCAGCGCGACCGGCGTCAGCGCAACCAGAAGCCGGAAGAAGATCCCCGCTGTCACCGCCTGGGGAGCCGACTCCCAAACAATTCCGAAAATGGGCGGGATGTTATGCAGCGCTTGGATTCGTTCGCGCCACTTCGAGGCAGGATGCGGATTCGCTTGTGGGCTGGTCACTGAACTCATAGCCCTGTCGCTCTTCGATACACAACTGGGCCCAACTTCTGAGTAGCGGCCGGGTGGTTGAGCCAATTTCGTGCAGTTGTTTGTGGTTGCATTTCCGATGACGCAAGCGGGAGCGGACCACAGGAGGCTCCGCGGAACGGGCAAGTCAACGAGACACCACGGAAACGATCAGCGGCGCCCAAACCGCCAGATTTTGTCATGCAAGTCAGTCTCCAAAATTCAAAACGGTAAGCTTCACGAATAACAGTGCTTGTTGCTGAAGAATGGTCGACCAATATGCCGGAATTACTACCAAAGGAAAGATTTACCTAGAGGGCAGAGCCGGCTGGCATGGCCAAGCGACCTACGGCTCGCCACCTTCCTCGCTGCGCAGTTCGGTGACGATCTTTACGCCGCTACTGGTGCCGAGTCGGTCTGCACCGGCCCCAAGCATCCTACGCGTCTCGGCGGCCGTCCGAATCCCACCAGACGCCTTCACCCCGATCCTCACCGCACGGCGCATCAGCCGCACATCCTCAACGGTTGCGACTCCACCCAGAAATCCCGTCGACGTCTTTACAAAGTCAGCGCCAGCCCTTTCACTGATCTCACAGGCGACCCACTTTTCTTCGTTGGCAAGGAGCCCAGTTTCAAGGATCACCTTGAGCAAGGCACCGTCGGCGTGGACGACCTCGACAACGGCCTGGATATCGGACAAAACCTGCTCCTTCCCACCAGCTTTCAGCCAGCCGATGTTCATCACCATATCGATCTCGCGTGCACCCAATTTGAGGGTCTCTTTGGCTTCGAACACCTTCGCGGCTGTGAGCGTAGCCCCGAGCGGAAAACCGACCACAGTGCCCACCTTCACCTGGCTGCCGCGCAACTGCTCACAGGCTAGGGCCACATAGCACGGGTTGATCATCACGGCGCCGAAGCCGAACTCGCGCGCCTCGTCACACAGGCGCACGATTTCACTCGGAGTTGCTTCCGGACGCAGATTGGTATGGTCGATCAGGCCCGCGACGCTTTGCCAGCTCCGCGCCAATCGCTTGCGATCCACGGCTGAGTTTCGGCTCGACATGGCGATCAAATCTTACTACGCTACCGTGAGATTCCGTCTGCGAGGGATAATGCCAAGTTCTCGATCCAAGCGCAACGTGCGTGACCGTCTGGTCAAAGCGGCGCGCACCGCCCTGAAAAATGCCTACGCGCCGTATTCGAACTTTCAAGTGGGCGCGGCGCTTTTGACTACCAGCGGAGCTCTCTTCACTGGCTGCAACGTCGAGAACGCCTCCTACGGCGCCACCAACTGCGCTGAGCGCACCGCCGTTTTTTCCGCTGTTGCCGAACTGGGACCGCAAATGAAAGTGCAGGCGATCGCGATCGTCAATGGCCGCGACGTTCCTTGTTCGCCCTGCGGTCTGTGCCGACAAGTGATTTATGAATTTGGACCGAAAGCGACGGTTTTCTTTCGCAGTGCGAAAGGCTGGAAAACAATCCCGATCGGAAAACTCCTACCGGAGGGCTTCCGCCTCAAGTGAGCGCGCGAGAAGAATTTTCCTCCCCAGGCGCCATCCGCACCATCGATGTCATCCGCCGAAAGCGCGATGGCCACGAACTTTTGCCCGCCGAAATTGCCCATCTCGTCCGAGGCTATACGCGTGGCGAAATTCCTGATTATCAGATTTCTGCCTGGCTGATGGCGACGCTTTTGCGCGGATTCACGCGCGCCGAAACCGCTGCATTAACCGATTCGATGCTGCACTCCGGCAAGATCCTCGACCTTTCCGAGTTCGCAGCCGCAAAAGTCGACAAACACTCAACCGGCGGTGTCGGAGACAACACGTCTCTCATCCTTGCGCCCCTAGCCGCTGCAGGCGGACTCATCGTCCCCATGATCAGCGGACGCGCCCTAGGGCATACGGGTGGCACGCTTGATAAACTGGAATCGATTCCAGGTCTTCGCGTCGATCTTTCGCTCGCGCGTTTCCGCAAAGTCCTACACGCCTGCGGTTGCTCCATGATCGGACAGACAAATGAAATCGCCCCAGCCGACCGCAAATTCTATTCTCTCAGGGACGTCACCGGCACGGTCGAGAGCCCTCACTTGATCTGTGCATCCATCATGAGTAAGAAACTGGCGGAGGGTCTCGACGCGCTCGTGCTCGACGTGAAAACGGGCTCCGGCTCGTTCATGAAGACGGAGAAGGATGCCGCCTGTTTGGCCGAACTGCTGGTCGAAACCAGCCAGCGCATGGGCAAGAAAACCGTCGCGCTCATTACCGACATGGACCAGCCCCTCGGGCAACGAATCGGCAACTCGCTTGAAGTGGAAGAGGGCGTGGATGTTCTGAAGGGTCGCGGCCCTGCGGACCTGCGCGACCTTTCGCTTGAACTGGCCGCCTGGATGTTTCATCTCGGTGGTCGCGCGAAGACAATTCCGGAGGGTAGAGATCTCGCCGATCGGATGATTCGCTCGGGTAAAGCACTCGAGACATTTTGCAAAATGGTTTCTCTTCAAGGCGGCGATCCCGCGACGATCGAAGATCCCTCGCGCCTTCCTCGCGCAAAGCACCGAAGTGCCATCGCCAGCGCCAGGAGCGGCTATGTCAGTGCGATTCAGTGCGAGGACGTCGGTACGGCGTGCGTGGTTCTCGGTGGCGGCCGTGAGACGAAGGAAGATCGTGTCGATCCCTCGGTTGGAATTGTGCTGCACAAGAAGGTCGGCGATCGCGTTGCTGCGGGGGAGCCGCTTTGCACACTCGTCTACAACTCAGCCTCACGTGCGGCCAGGGCCAAGAAACTCATCGAACGAAGCTTTCAAGTCGCGGACGCGCCTCCTTTGCTCCGCCCGCTCGTTCACCGCGTCGTCGGCAAACCAGGAACCTCCTGAAGAGGCGAATTTCATACTTTCCCGTAACCTTGCTTTCCTTTACGAAAGTGCCTAAAATAAATCGATTCATGAAGTTCGCTCTCGACAAGGGAAGTTTTGGAAAGCCCGGCGCGCCGCGCTGGGCTTTCGCGTTTATGGGGAGACGAGCCGATGGCTAGAGAAGCCCTTTTTGTTGCAACGAAGGAAGAGAGCGCCGGCGAGCGACTCACGGACCGCATGATCCCGGAAGGGCTGACGTTTGACGACGTGCTCCTGCTACCCGGAAAGTCCTCGGTTCTCCCGGCAGAAGCCGACACCCGCACGTTTCTTTCGCGTCGCATCACTCTGAACATTCCGATCGTCGCGGCCGCCATGGATACAGTCACGGATTCGCGCCTGGCCATCGCCATTGCACGGCAGGGAGGCCTCGGATTTATCCACCGCAACATGACGATCGAGCGTCAGGCGGAGGAGGTCGATCGCGTGAAGCGGTCGGAAAGCGGGATGATCGTCGATCCCGTCACCATCGCACCTGAAATCTCCGTGCGTCAAGCGCTCGAGATCCTGAACAAGTACAAGGTTTCGGGCCTCCCTGTAACGCGTGGCCATCGCCTCGTCGGCATCTTAACGAACCGCGATCTGCGCTTTGAGCGCAATCTCGATCAGCCCGTCAACAATGTGATGACCAAGGAAAACCTCGTCACTGTTGCTGTCGGTACGACGCTGGATGAGGCCGAACGCATCCTGCAGAAGCACCGCATCGAAAAGCTTCTCGTCGTTGACAAGGATTTCAACCTGAAAGGCCTTATCACCGTCAAAGACATTCAGAAAAAGCTTGAGTTTCCGAACGCAACCAAGGACGAGCAGGGTCGGCTTCGCGTCGGAGCAGCCATCGGCGCCACGGGAGATTTCCTTGAGCGTGCTGTGGCGATGGCCAACGAGAAGGTGGACGTGCTCGCCATCGACACGGCGCACGGCCACACGACACGCGTGATGGACGCGATTCGCGCCGTCAAGCATCGCTTGCCGGACATGCAGCTTATTGCAGGCAACGTCGCCACAGCAGAGGCGACCCGGGATCTGATCAACCTCGGTGTCGATGGCCTCAAAGTCGGCATTGGTCCGGGCTCGATCTGCACCACACGCGTCGTCACAGGGGCGGGCGTGCCTCAAATCACGGCCATCGCTCAGTCGGCACGCGCGGCGGAAGGGTCCGGTGTTCCCTTGATCGCCGATGGTGGAATCAAGTTCTCCGGCGACATTACCAAAGCCATCGCAGCCGGGGCTTCGGCCGTGATGATCGGCAGCCTTTTCGCTGGCACAGAGGAGTCCCCGGGGGAAACCATTCTGTATCAGGGTCGCACCTTCAAATCCTACCGCGGCATGGGATCGCTGGGCGCCATGGAGGCAGGCTCGGCGGACCGTTACGCGCAAGAAGGCATGGAGCGAGGGAAGACAGTACCCGAAGGGATCGAAGGCCAGGTGCCCTACAAAGGACCGCTGGCAGGTCTGGTTGAGCAGCTGGTTGGCGGACTCCGTAGCGGCATGGGTTACTGCGGGACCGCCACTTTGAAGGAGTTGCAGGAGCGGGGAAGGTTCATCCGCATCTCGCAAGCGGGCCTGCGCGAGAGTCACGTTCACGATGTGATCATCACGCGCGAAGCGCCGAACTACCGGTTGGAATAGGGTGCACTGGTTCACGCGCTGGTGGCCAGCACTCCTCTGGGCCGTCGTCATTTCCACGCTTTCCACCAGTTCCTTCAGCGCAGAAAACACGGGCCGCGTCATCATTCCAATTCTGCACTGGGCGTTTCCGCACGCTCAATTGGCCATGCTCTCTGAAATCCATCACCTTCTCCGCAAATGTGCCCACTTTACGGAGTACTTTATTCTGAGCCTATTGATTCTGCGCGGAATTCGCGGCCAAAAGCGCGAGACGCATCTACGGTGGGCACTCCTTGTCATCCTCATCGTCGCGGGCTACGCCTCGCTCGACGAATTGCACCAAGCCTTCGTGCCGGGCCGCACAGCAGCGTTGACAGACGTGTTGCTGGATACGACGGGCGGCGTTGCCGCACAGATTGTGGCGGCGCTGTTTGCGCTACGGATCCCCACGCAGGATCGCCGCCAAGAATAGGTCGAGACGAGCCCATAGAAAGAACCCCGAGGTGACCGACCGGGCTGTGGGTTGAGCGACAGTTACCGTGGGGACGCGGCGGCTTCCTTTTCTTCGGGAGCTTCTTCCGCAGCGGCTTTTCTTGGCTTCTTTTCTTTCTTTTTCAGCTCCGAGCCGATGAACTCGAGGATGGCGAGTTCGGCACCATCCCCGATACGCCATCCGGTGCGGACGATTCGGGTGTATCCGCCGGCACGATCAGAGAAGCGTGGCGCGAGATCGGCGAAGAGCTTCCGGGTTGCCGCTGCGGTCATAAGAAAACCCGCGGCCTGCCGGCGCGCGTGGAGCGAATCCCGCTTGCCTAGCGTGATCATGCGTTCGGCCAGAGGCCTCGCCGCCTTGGCGCGCAAAAGTGTCGTCTGGATGCGCTCCTTCTCAATCAAGTTTGTCACCAGATTGCGGAGGGTCGCGCGCCGGTGCGCGGGTTGGCGTCCCAGTTTCGATCCTGCCTTGAGGTGTCTCATCTTCTCGTCCCAGGCCAGCGACCGACTACATGGCCGTGGTTTCCTCCGGGGGCAGAGGCGCAGTCTGGCTTGGCAGCGGTGGCCAGATGATGCGGCCGTGATCATCGAACTTCATTCCGAGGCTCAGGCCCATCTTTTGCAGGATGTCCTTGATCTCATTGAGAGACTTCCGGCCGAAATTCTTGGTCTTCAGCATTTCGGACTCGGTCTTCTGCACGAGCTCCCTGAGGTTTTGAATGTTTGCGTTCTTCAAACAATTGTAGGAACGGACCGAGAGCTCCAGCTCCTCAACCGAGCGATCGAGGTATTCCAGACGCGGGTCGGCGTAATTCTCGACCGCCTCTTCCGGAAGCTCCGGCTGCTCCTCAAAATTGATGAAGATGCTCATGTGGTCCTTGATGAGCTTCGCAGCGAGGCCGATGGCGTCCTGCGGCGTGATCGCCGCGTTGGTCCAGGTCTCGATTGTCAACTTCTCGTAATCCGTCATTTGGCCCAAACGAGCCGCTTCCACCGAATAGTTGACCTTGCGGACCGGCGAGTGGACCGAGTCAATGGGGATATAGCCGATCGGAAGATCCTCGTCGAAATTGCGATCGGCGGCGACGTAGCCGCGACCGTTCTTCACGCGCAGCTCGAGTTCGAGCTTTCCGCCTTCGCTGACTGTGGCGATATAGACGTTCTTGTCGAGCACGGCGATGTCCGCATCTTCCTCGATTTTGTCAGAGGTGACCGGGCCAGGGTTTTCGACGCGAAGGGTGATCGTCTTGGGCTGGTCATTGTTGAGCTTCAGCGGAATCTGCTTGAGGTTGAGGATGATATCCGTCGCATCTTCGACCACGCCCGGAATTGGGGAAAACTCGTGCAGCACGCCTTCGATTTTAACCGCGGTAATGGCCGCGCCCTCGATCGAGCTCAGCAGTGCGCGCCGCAGGGCGTTTCCAACCGTCGTTCCCCAGCCGCGCTCAAACGGCTGCGCGGAAAACTTTCCGTACTTATCGGTGAGCGTTTCGGGTTCTGCCGCCAACCGCTTGGGCTTCTGAAATCCCTTCCACATATTTGCCTTTCCTCCTGGCCCGCTCGCAGCGAGCCTACGATCCGTCCAAAGAAAATGTCTCTACTTGGAATACAACTCGACGATCAGCTGCTCGTTCATTGGCGGCGTCTGCACGTCCTCGCGGCGTGGCAAGGCTACGACGCGTGCCTTGAAATTCTCGCGGTCGATATCGAGCCACGGCGCGAGGCCTTGGCTTTGCGCGAGGTTGCGCGCCTCGAGCACCATGGCGTTCTCGTGCATGTTGCTCTTCAGCGCGATCTCATCGCCGACGGCGACCAAGTAGCTGGGAATATTGACCTTGTTTCCGTTCACGCGAACGTGCCCGTGCAGCACGAGTTGGCGAGCCTGAGCGCGCGAGCCGGCGAGGCCGGCGCGATAGACGGCATTGTCGAGACGGCGCTCCAGCATCACGACGAGGTTCGAGCCCGTGGGACCCTTGGTGCGCACCGCTTTCTCGAAGTAGGAGCGGAACTGACGCTCCAGTAGCCCGTAAGTGCGCTTCATCTTCTGTTTTTCACGCAACTGCACACCGTAGCCGACCATCTTCGCACGGCGCGCCTGACCGTGCTGACCGGGCACGAAGTTGCGCTTTTCGATAGCGCATTTTTCAGTAAAGCACCGGAGTCCCTTCAAGAAGAGCTTCTGCCCTTCCCGACGGCACAACCGGCAAACTGCCTCACGATGTCTTGCCAAGTGCTTCTCTCCTTTTTCCCACTCCCAAAAACGAAAACCCAAACTAAACGCGGCGGCGCTTCGGAGGACGGCAGCCGTTGTGTGGTACGGGCGTCACGTCCTTGATGGCGTTGATATGCAGCCCGGACGATGCCAGCGCCCGGACGGCGGATTCGCGTCCTGCTCCAGGCCCCTTCACGCGCACTTCGACCGACTTCATTCCATATTGATCGCGCGCCACGCCTGCGGCCATCATGGCGGCTTGTTGAGCCGCGTAGGGCGTCCCCTTGCGTGAGCCTTTAAATCCTACCGAGCCGGCCGAGGCCCAGCTGACAGCCCGGCCATCGGGATCGGTAAGCGTCACGATGGTGTTGTTGAATGTTGCCTGAATACACACCACGCCGTGCGGCACAACGCGCTTTTCTTTCTTCTTGCGAAATTCCTTTTTTCGCTTCGCCGGCTTTGCACCTGCGGCCGGAGCAACGGCTGCATCTTGAGTTTCTTTGGCCACGCTGGTTCCTCTCTTCTCTCGTGTGATCCGCTACTTGCGCGCCATCACCTTCTTCTTGGCCGCGACAGCGCCCTTGCGCGGCCCTTTGCGTGTGCGCGCATTCGTGTGTGTCCGCTGTCCGCGCACCGGAAGATTGCGGCGGTGACGCAGTCCGCGATAGCATTGAATTTCGATGAGGCGCCGGACGTTCATTTGAATTTCCTTACGAAGGTCGCCCTCGACGCGGCCCTCGGCTTCGATCGCGGCGCGCAGACGTGTCACTTCGTCTTCGGTTAGGTCCTTGATTTTTTTGGTCGAGTCGACCTTGGCGATTGCGGCCAGCGAGCGAGCACGCGCTTGCCCGATGCCGTAAATCGCTGTGAGTCCGATCCAGAGCCGCTTGTTTGGCGGCAAATCCACGCCTGCAATGCGTGCCATCTTCCTCTCCTAGCCTTGCCTTTGCCGGTGCTTCGGATTGCTGCAAATCACCCGCACAACGCCACGGCGATGAACGATCTTGCATTTCATACAAATTTTCTTGACCGATGCTCGAACCTTCATTACCGAACTCCGTTCTCACTTCTATTTATAGCGATAAACAATTCGCCCCCGCGTCAGATCATAGGGCGAAAGCTCCACTGCGACGCGGTCACCCGCCAGAATGCGGATGAAATTCTTCCGCATTTTTCCCGAAATGTGCGCGAGCACCTGATGCTTGTTCTCCAGCTCGACGCGAAACATCGCGTTCGGAAGTGGCTCGATTACAGTGGCCATCACCTCGATGGCGTCTTCCTTGCCGCTTCCCTCACCCGGTTTCTTCTTTTCCGGCAATGGTTTCTTGGCCATGCGCTCCTGCCGACTACCAACAGGGTCCGGTCGCTTCCTTCGGCCGTGTCAAAATCCACGGCCCGTTGCTCGTAACGGCAACGGTGTGCTCGAAATGCGCCGAATCGCTTCCGTCCAAAGTCACTGCGGTCCAGTCGTCGTCCAAAATCCGCACCGCTGGGCCTCCTGAATTCACCATGGGTTCGATGGCGAGGACAAGCCCTTCTTGCAGGCGTGGCCCCACGCCCGGCGAGCCGTAATTGGGAACCTGTGGTTCCTCGTGCATTTTGGTCCCAATGCCGTGACCCACAAACTCCCGCACTACCGAAAAGCCATTCTCCTCCACGACCTTCTGAACTGCGGAAGAGACATCTCCCAGCCGATTGCCGACCCGAACTCTCTCGATGGCTCGTTCCAATGACTCGCGCGTAACGCGCAATAGCTTCTCCCGTCCCGGCGTGATCTTACCTACTCCCACGGTCAGCGCGGCGTCGGCGAAGAAACCGTTCAGCTCCACGCCGAAATCCATCGACAGAATGTCGCCCTCGCGCAGCTTCCGGGAATCGGACGGAATCCCGTGGACGACCTCCTGATTGATCGAGGTGCATACCGAGCCCGGAAATCCCCGATAGCCCTTAAAGGCCGGGTGCGCGTGGTGCTCAGCCGCATAGGCCTCGGCGAATTCGTCGAGCTCCTTAGTGGAGAGACCCGGGTGGACCATTTCGCGCATCTTGTTCAACGCGCCCCAAACGATAAGCCCGGCTCGATGCATCCTCTCCAGCTCGGCCGACGATTTGCAAACAACCATCTCAGCTTCTTCTGGCTCCGTTCAATATTCCTTGCAAAGCGCGCTGCACTTCCTCGACCGTCGCGCTCCCATCGACCATTTCGAGCACTCCCTGACGGCGGTAGTAATCCGTAAGGGGCTTGGTCTGGCGCTCGTACGCCATGAGCCTTTCTTTCACAACCTCCGGCCGGTCATCGGCGCGCTGTACGAGCTTGCCGCCATCCAAATCACAAATCCCTGCCTGCCTGGGCGGCGCGTCGTAGATGTTGTAGATTTCGCCGCCTACGCTGCACGTCCAGCGGCCCGAAAGGCGCCGCAACAACACCGGTTCGCTGACAGCGAAGTCGATAACCAGCGGCTTACCGAACCCGCGGCTCTCGAGAATATGATCGAGCTCGCTAGCCTGTGCCAGCGTGCGCGGAAACCCGTCAAACACAAAGCCCCGAGCGCAATCGGCACGCGACAGCCTTTCCTCCACGAGCTTCATCACCAGATCATCGGGCACGAGTTCGCCGCGCTCCATGATTGGCTGGACCGACTTGCCAAGCTCGGTGCCGCGGCTCACGGCATCCCGGAACATGTCGCCGGTCGAAAGATGCGGGATGCCACAGCTTCGCGCAATGTGCTTCGCCTGAGTACCCTTCCCCGCTCCAGGAGGTCCCAAAAAGATGAGCGCGCGCTTGAGAACCATTCGTCCCCGCCACGGAGCCTTTCCATCAACCGCGACGACCCCTCACTCGGCCCTTCCGAACGAACCCCTCGTAGTTGCGCATCACAAGCTGCGCTTCCAGTTGCTGCACTGTGTCCATGGCCACGCCGACGACGATCAGCAGCGACGTGCCGCCGAAATAAAACTGCACATTCAGGCCGTCCAAAACAAACCGCCACATGTGGGCGTCAAACCAGTTGCCGCCCAGCCAGGCCGGCAGGTGCTGCAGGTGAATGCCAGAAATCATCCATTCCGGAATCAGGCAAACCAGAGCCAGATAGGCACCGCCTACGAGCGTAAGGCGGGACAGAATCTTGTTGATATACTCCGAAGTGTTTCGCCCGGGACGAATGCCGGGAATGAAGCCGCCGTATTTGCGCATGTTGTCAGCGAGTTCGGTGGGATTGAAGATAATCCCGACATAGAAAAACGCGAAAAAGATGATCAGCGCCACATAGATGACGGTGTAGAGCGGCTCACCCCATTGGATCGTTTTCCCGAATCGCTCGAAAAACGGGGACTTGCTCTGAAAGAGCAAGGCCAGGGTCTGTGGGAAGGTCAGCAGCGAGCTCGCAAAGATCGGTGGAATCACGCCGCCAGAATTCACGCGCAGCGGTAGATAGGTCATTTGCCCGCCCATCACCTTGCGACCCATCACACGCTTGGCGTACTGCACCGGGATGCGGCGCTGTCCACCCTCGACGAAGACGATAAAGGCGACGACCGCGGCCATCAGGCCAAGCAGCGCAATCAGCGCGATTCCAGTGAACGAGCCCCACTGACCGTTAATAGCCTTGTCCCACAGGTCCTTCACGGCGCGCGGCAGTCCCACGATGATTCCCGCAAATATGATGAGCGACATTCCGTTGCCGATGCCGCGGTCGCTGATCTGCTCACCGAGCCACATGATAAAAGCGGAGCCGGTGGTGAGCGTCAGCATGGTCATGAGCGTAAACCGCAAACCGGGATGGTAGACCAGCGAGCCGCCGCCCAAAGGCTGCGATTCGAGTGTGCGGGCGATAGCGAACGATTGAAACGCACTGAGGATGATCGTCAGATACCGCGTGTACTGCGTGATCTTGCGCCGCCCGAGTTCGCCTTCCTTCTGCAAGCGCTCCAGGTAAGGCCACACCACTACAAGCAACTGCAAAATGATCGACGAAGTGATGTACGGCATGATGCCCAGCGCGAAAATCGTCAGGCGCCGGAAGTTACCGCCGCTAAATAAGTCGATGATGCCGAGCACTGACCCGCGATTCTGCTCGAAAATTCTCTGTAGCGCGTCCGTGTTGATTCCCGGAGTGGGGATGAAAGCGCCGAGGCGATAGACCGCGAGCAAGCCGAGGGCAAAAAGCACTCGTTTGCGCAGATCCGGCGTGGCAAAGATATTCCGAAAAGCCTCGGCCAGTTTTCTCATGACAGAACTTCGGTCTTTCCTCCGGCGCGCGCAATTTTATCGGCGGCGGGCTTACTAAACGCATGCGCGCACACCGTAAGCGCAACCTTCAATTCACCATCGCCCAAAATCTTCACCCTGTCTGACGAGGCGCGTACGATGCCGCGCTCGACGAGCCGTTCCGGCGTGACTGTTTCGCCCGCGGCAAATTCGTTCAGAGTCACAATGTTGACGACCGCGAACATCTTTGAAAACGGCGCCGAGAAGCCGCGCTTGGGCA
>Ga0187769_10000094_pt1 | contig 45335 bp, 47 predicted proteins | sample 0116_SJ02_MP02_1_FD_133140 | JGI IMG/M metagenome (GOLD analysis project Ga0187769, IMG submission 133140) | Tropical peat soil microbial communities from peatlands in Department of Meta, Colombia - 0116_SJ02_MP02_10_MG | ecosystem: Environmental > Terrestrial > Soil > Wetlands > Peat | place...
CGACATCTTCGTCACCAACACCGAGCGGCTCCAGCGCGGGATCAACGCCGGCGTGGCCAATTCGATCCTGATCAAGGTCAACCAGATCGGGACGCTGACCGAGACCCTCGCGGCCATCCGGTTAGCGCGTGAGAACGGCTATACGGCGGTCATCTCGCACCGCTCCGGCGAGACCGAGGACGTGACGATCGCCGACCTGGCCGTGGCCACCGGGTGCGGGCAGATCAAGACCGGCGCGCCGTCCCGGACTGATCGGGTGGCCAAGTACAACCAGCTGCTGCGGATCGAGGAGGCACTGGGGGCGGACGCCCGCTACCCGGGACGCAGCGCGTTCCGGTCCTGACGGGCGCGATGCAGGAGGAAGGAGACCGGGGGCGTCGAACGAAGGCCGCAGCGGATGCCTTCTGCCCGTCCCGCCACCGCGCCGTCACGCCGGCGCACCCGCACTCCGCCTCCGCCCCGGCAACGCCGGCCGAGCGGGCCGAGCCGAGACCGCCCGGCGGCTCGCAGGTCCAGGAGGCTTGCGGCGCGCGACTTCGGGAGCCGGGTCCGTTGGGACCGGATCGGGCGCGTCGGGCTGCTGATCGTGCTGTGCGTGGTCGCGGGCCTGTACGTCCAGCAGGCCCTGGCCTACCTGGCGGTGCGCAAGCAGGCCGACAGCCAGCGCGCGATCGTGCACCAGCTCACGCGTGCCAACGCCAGCCTGAGCGCGCAGCAGCAATCGCTGAACGAACCGGCGACGATCGTGCACGACGCCCGCACCCTCGGGATGGTGCGGGTCGGCGAGCATCCGTACGAGATCACGGGTCTGCCGAGCCACTGATCCTCGGCCCGCGGGCGGGGTAGCCCGGCCGGATGGTGGTGCTCCGGTTCGACGAGGTGATCGGCCTGTGGCGCGAGGGTCAGCGCCGGCTGAACCAGGCGGATCCGGCGGTGAGGCCGGCGCTCGAGCGGGTGACCGAGGCGATCGTGGACGAGCTGCGCCGGCGGGTCGGCGGCGTGTTCACCACCGAGGAGCTGGCGCGCTACTACGGCGACGAGGGAATCGACTGGTGCTTCGCCATCGCGGTGCGGGCGGCCCCCAGCAACCCGGACGCCTGGGACCTGACGACGGTGGCGAACGCCGCGTTCGCGCGCTACGTGCGGGAGGCCAGCGACTACGCCGGCGGGACCCGCATCATCACCGAGGAGTGAGCGCTTTGACGACGTGCGATGGCGGTTTGCGGCTCACTCGGGCGCCCGCGCCACCGCGACCCGACTAATTACTCGCCGTTCCCGTCGTCGTTGTCCTCGCCGTCGCCGTCGTCACCGACGCGGCGGATGACGATCTGATCCTCCTCGATCGCAACCTCGACGGGCCGGTGGCCGGCCCAGTACTCGGCGTAGATCGGATCGTCCTGAACGGCGGGATCGAGCCACAGGCCGTAGCCCTCCTCGCCGTGGTCGAAGGTCGCCTCGAGCGTCGTGGCCTTGCGCCGGCCGCCGCGACGCCCACCACGCCGGCCGCGCCGGCGCCGGCTGCGCTGCTTGCCCTCCTCGTCCTCGTCCTCCTCGCCCTCCTCGCCCTCTTCCTCGTCCTGCTCGGCGCGGCGCGCCTCGGCCGCCTCGAGCTCGGCGGCGATCAGCGCGTCGTCCTCGGCCCGGAGGTCGATCTCGTCGTCGAAGTCGACGCCGGCGCCGGCAGTGTCCGGCTCGCCCTCGGACTCGAGGCCCTGCTCACGCTTGAATGCCTGGATCTGCTGAACCGTCACCTCGAGCTGATGGGCGATCCAGGCGTCGGTGCGCCCCTGGCGCACCCAGGCGCGGATGCGGTTCAGCTCGGGTCGTAGCGATCGGCGGGCCATCTCGGCGCGGAGACTAGATGATTGAGGTGACGGGGTGCGCCCGCCCGGATACGGGCCAGGCCGACGGCGCGGATCGGAGGTGCGCGTATGAGGCGCCGACGGCAAACGTTCGCAGCTCGGCGGACGCCCTAAGGGCGAGACCGGATTGCCCGCGCGGGGGTCCGGAAACGCTTGTGCGGAGCGGATCGCACCCGCTATGCTGGCCCCGGCGGACCGGAGGCTCGTGGAGACGAGGGAATCCGGCTGCCTCGTTTGACGACCAGGCGAGCAGGGAGGCACATCCCCGATGTTGGTACTAACCCGCAAGTCCAACCAAAGCATCATGATCGGCGACGACATTGAGGTCTCCGTGCTGGCGATCATGGGCGAGAAGGTGCGGATCGGGATTCAAGCCCCGCGCGACATTCCCGTATTCCGCAAGGAGGTATATCTGGAGATCCAGCAGGAGCGGCTCGGCTCGGGCAAGGGCGCCCGTGAGGAGGTTGACGCGGCCCTGCGCGGTATGGGGGACAGCGCGTAACAAACACCGGTTAGGTACCGGCGGCGAGGGGTTCGGGGGCCGGTGGGGTCCGTGCCCCGCGCGTTCAGCCGAGGAGGTAGTAGAGCGTCTCGAACATCGCGACCGTCACGGCGACCGCCGTGCCGATCAGCGTGAGGACGAGCAGCCAGAAGCGCACTGAGCTGCGCTTGCGCTCGCGTTGGCGCCAGCGCTTGCGCGAGCGCGACATCGCCTGCTTCTGCTGCAGCTGACTGCGGCTGCGGTCAAGCTGCATCTCGTGGCGGAACTCCTGCTCAAGCTCCGCGAGGCTTTGGCGCATCTTCATGGCCATCGGGTCCGCGAGCCTACCAAGCTCGCGGACCCGTTGTTATGTAGCTGAGGTGGGGGACCGGCCATCCAGCCCGCCCACCGACTCCCACAGCCGCTCAGTGAACGGCCTGCTGCTCGTACACGCGCACGAAATGCAGGTAGTTCTCGGCGATCTGCTTGGCCGCGGCCTCACGATCGAGGTCGCCGGCGCGGAAGCTCTTGAGCGCGTCCGACCAGATCGAGCGCCCGATCGCGAACCCGATGAAGCCCTCGACCGGCGCCGCCTGCTCGAGCCACTGCTCGACCTTCGCGGTCGACGCGCCGCGGCCGAGCAGCACGCAGGTCACGCCCTCACGGCCGGGACCTGACCGCGCCTGCTCCGCGAGCATCGCGGCATCCGACCGCTCGTCGACGCCCTCGATCTTCCACACGTCCACCTCGACCCCGGCGTTCTGGAGCTCCTCGATCGCCCGGCGCATCAGCTCGGGGCGCAGCTCCGCGTCGTAGCGGTCGGTGTCGCCGCCGACGGACGCCAGCTGCTCCTCCGTGGCTGGGACCAGCAGCTCGAACAGGAACTTGCGGTCGTGGTCGTGCAGCCAGTCGGCGAGCCGCTTCAGGCGGCCCGTCTGCTCCCTGTTCATGTCGGCGTCGCCGTCCGGGTTGTAGCGGACGAGCACCTTCGAGAAGTCGGGGTCGAACTTCTCGATGTGAGCCGGGAAGTCCTCGCCGTACTCGAAGTCGAACTCCTCCTGTCCCGACTTCTCGACCGGCATCGCGAGCTTGAGGTGGTGTTCGCGCGCGTGCTCGGGGATGTTGGAGCCGAACTGCTCGTCGACGAGCACGCCGGTGGCGCCCGCCTCCGCGCCCTGACGCACCGCCTCGAGCATCCCCTCGAAGATCACGCGCTTGCCGTCCGAGATCGTCTCCGTCTCCTCGGGCGTGGGGTCACCTTTGACCCCGAACATCTTCTGGAAGGAGCCCCGGTGGTCGAACGCGAGGATGTAGAGCTTGCCGTCGTATCCGAGAGCCATGTGCCCCTCCTTCTGGGTTCGCTGATGGTCTGCTAAAGCCTGCTATGTCCCAGTCTACGGCTACCCTGCCGCGCGATGGAGCACAAATTCGGCGGCGACAGGCACACGATCGGGATCGAGGAGGAACTGATGATCCTCGACGCCGAGTCGCTCGAGCTCGTCAACGCGATCGAGAGTTTGCTCGAGCCGACGCCGGCGGGCGAGATCAAGCCGGAGCTGATGGAGTCGGTGCTCGAGGTCTCGACCGACCCATGTGCGAATACGGCCGAGGCCGGTGAGCAGCTGCGGGCCCTCCGCCGGCAGGTCAGCAACACGGCGGCGGGCAAGGGCATGGCGATCGGCTCGGCCGGCACCCATCCGTTCGCCATGTGGGAGGACCAGCGGATCGTGGCCCGTCCGCGCTACCGCGACCTGGTCTCGGCGCTGCGCTTCGTCGCGCGCCAGGAGCTGATCTTCGGAATGCACGTGCACGTGGGCGTGGACGATCCCGACAAGGCGATCCACGTGACCAACGGAATGCGCGTCCACGTGCCGATCCTGCTCGGGCTGTCGGCCAACTCGCCGTTCTGGCGGGCGGACGCCACCGGGCTGGCGTCCACGCGCACCCCGATCTTCCGCGCCTTCCCGCGCGTCGGGATCCCTCCCACCTACAAGGACTGGGCCGACTACGAGAAGCGGATCGAGTTCATGGTCCACTCGCGGGTGATCGAGGACTACACCTATCTCTGGCACGACGTGCGGCCCCATCCGGACTTCGGGACCGTGGAGGTGCGGGTGATGGACTCGCAGACGCGGGTCGAGCACACGCTCGGGCTGACCGCCCTCGTGCAGGCGCTGGTCAAGGAGCTCTCGGAGCACTTCGACGCCGGCCAGCGGCTGTCGCACTACCCGTTCGAGATGCTCGACGAGAACAAGTGGCTGGCCGCGCGCCACGGCCTCGACGGCGAGCTCGTCGACCTGCCGCACTGGGACCGCGTGCCGGCGCGGGAACTCGCCCGCCGGTTGTTGGACCGGATGCGGGAGCATTGCCAGGACCTAGGATCGCTCGCGGAGCTCGAGGCGGTCGAGGACCTGCTCGAGCGTGGCAACGGTGCCGCCCGTCAGGTCGTGGTGTACGAGGCCAACCACGATCTGCGCGAGGTGATGGCCGAGATCGTGGCCGCCACCCTGGTGTAGACGCGCCCGTTTTGTCAGTCAGGGGCGGTTCGCGACCGAACCGGTCCATTCGGGTCTGTTCCCGACCTCGCCGCCGTCATACAATCGATCACTCTATGAGTACGGGTGGTCCGGACCTGTTCGTGATTTGCAAGAACTGCCAGTCCGAGGTGAGCCCGTACATAACCGAGTGCCCGTACTGCGGAAGTCGCCTGCGCAAGCGGGCCCCGAAGCTCGACCGCGACGGTCGCGTCACTGAGCGCAAGCGCCGGTCGCCGAGTCCGTCGCTGCCGCGGCTGCGGCGCGGCGAGATCCCCGGGATCCGCGGCGAGTCGCGCCCGTACGCGACGATCGTCCTCGTCCTCGCCGGGTTCGCCGGGACGCTGCTGTGGCGGGCCGCGGTCGTCGGCAGCACCAGCGCGATCGAGCTGTGGGCGCGGTATGGCACCCACCTGTGGTGGCGGCTGCTGGTGGCGCCCTTCACCTACACCAACACCGGCTATGCGATTGTGGCATTGGGCACGATCGCGCTGTACGGCTGGCTGCTCGAACGCCGGCACGGTCCGCTGCTCGTGCTGGCGCTGTTCGCGATCGCCGCGGTCGGCGGTGCCGCCGTGACCGCGACCAACGCTACCCTGCCGCTCGCCCTCGGCGCCAACGGCGGCGCGCTCGCTCTGCTGGTGGCGTGGGCGATCCCCGACCTGCTGTCGCTGCGCGGCGGACGGGAGATCGAGGGCGACCTCCTGGGGACCGCGGTCATCGCGGTCGTCGTGGCGCTGATGCCGCTGGCCGTCCCCGGCGCGAGCTGGATCTCGGCGGGAGTCGGCGTGGCGGCCGGGTTCCTGATTGGGCTGCCGCTCGCGCTCGCCGGCGAACGCTGACAGACCATCTGGACGGGTCACGTGGATCCAGGCATCCCGCCTGAATCCCGGGACGGTGTGATTCCGTCTTTCGTCCGGCGGCGGGCCTCCGGCGGCGGGCCTCCGGTGGCGGGACGTATGATCCGGCTCGCCCCGTGGTCGACCGCGCCTACACCGACGACGAGCTGGAGGCGGCGATCGCAGCCATCACCGATCCCGAGCGACTGCGCGAGGCGCAGGACGTGGTGGCGCGCAGCGCCCCGGCGCTCGCGCGCGTGCTCGCCACCGCGCTCGAGGAAGGAGGCTGGTTCGACATGGGCCACAATCAGGCCGTTCGCGAAGCGACCGGTCACGATGACTTCGACGAGCGGGTCCGCGCGGTGCGCACCATGCTCGCCGAGGAGACCCGCCTCGGGATGCTCGTGGGCGTCGCGGTCGGGTTCGAGCTGGCGCGCGAGCTCGAGCGAGGGTCCGGAGCGCCGGGCTCGCAAACGACAGAGGAGGACTGATCTGATGGAAGTGCGCTTTCTGGGCCATGCCTGCTTTGAGCTCGACGACGGCGACGCCACGGTCCTGATCGACCCGTTCCTGACCGGCAATCCGAAGGCCGCGATCAGCGCCGAGGACGCCGCGGCGACGACGATCCTGCTCACGCACGGGCACGCCGACCACGTCGGGGACACGGTGGCGATCGCGAAGCGGACCGGCGCTCCCGTGGTCGCGATCACCGAGCTGGCCGGCGAGCTCGCCGCGGAGGGGCTCGACGTCCGCGATCCCAACATGGGTGGGACGATCAGGTTCGACTGGGGCTCGGTCAAGATCGTGCCCGCCTGGCACACCTCCACCACGCCGAAAGGGACCGTGAACACCCCCGCCGGCCTGCTGATCCACTTCCAGGACACGATCATCTATCACCTCGGGGACACCTGCGTGTTCTCCGACCTGCAGCTCGTCGGCAAGCGCGCCCCGATCGACATCGCGCTGATGTGCATCGGCGGCCACTACACGATGGACAGCGTGGACGCGGTCGACGCCGCCGCGCTGGTCGGGGCCAAGACCGTGATCCCGTGCCACTACAACACGTTCCCGCCGATCGAAGCCGACGCGCAGGCGTTCAGGTCCGACGTGGAGTCGGCCACCCAGTCGAACGTCGTCTTGCTCGAGCCGGGACAATCGCACTCGACGTGACCCACGCGATCGTTCTCATCCAGGCGGACCGCTCGGGGCTTCCCAGCCTCGGGGGCGAATTGGCCGACCTCGACGGCGTGGCCGAGGCGTACTCGGTCACCGGCGAGTGGGACTTCGTCGCGATCCTGCGCCTGCGCCAGCAGGAGGATCTCGCCAAGGTGGTGACCGGGCAGATCTCGCAGCTGGCCGGGGTTGCGCGGACCCACACGATGGTGGCGTTCGAGGTCTACTCGCGACACGATCTCGAGGCGTTGTTCTCCGTCGGGCAGTAGTGCGCGTCGCGGTCGTGGCCGAGTGGTACCCGTCGCCGGGGGACCCGGTGCTGGGCATCTGGGCGCACCGGCAGGCGGTGGCGGCCCGGGATGCCGGCGCCGAGGTGCGGGTGCTCGCGCTGCGGCGTCCGATCCCACCGCTGGCCGTGGCGCGTCAGCTTTTTCATGTTCCCCCGGCCATCGAACCGCTCGGCCGCTGGATCGAGGGGGCCCGGACATCGCTCAGGCCGCTCCGGCTCGACGGGCTTTCCGTGGTTCCGGTGGCGTACCTGGCGCCACCGCGGCCGATCTCGTACGGCAGCTGGGGGTATTGGATGGCGCCGCCGCTGGGTCGCGCGCTGGATCGGCTCCACCGGGAGTGGCGGTTCGACGTGCTCCACGCGCACAACCTGGCGCCGGCGGGACACGCTGCCGCGCGGTGGGTGCGCCGGCGGGGCGGGGCGTCCGACCGTCCTGCGTTCGTCGTCTCAGCCCACGGGCCGGACATGATCCACGTGCCCGTCCGGAGTTCGGTGGGTCGTCGGGCGTGCGTCGCGGCGATGGCGGCCGCGGACCTCGTCGTCGCCAACAGCGGTTGGGCGGCGCGGCGCTGCGAGGAGATCGCCGGGCGGTCGTTGCCGGTCCGCGTGGTTCACCTCGGCGCCGACCTGCCGTCGGCGCCGCACTCCTCGTCCAATGGGGTTTGTCCGCGGCGCCTGACGGCGGCGCCTTCGGGCACGGTCCGGATGGTGACGGTGGCGCACCTGGTGGCGCGCAAGCGGCACTCCGTGGTGCTCCGGGCGCTGGCTCTGCTCGACCCGGCGCGCCGGCCCGAGTACCTCGTGATCGGCGACGGTCCGTGCCGTTCGGAGCTGGAACGGCTGGCGTCCGAGCTGGGGGTGGGCGACCGGGTGCGATTCCTCGGGCAGCTTCCGAATCCCGAGGCGGTGGCCCGGGCCGCGGCCTGCGACCTGTTCGTGATGCCGGGCGTCGAGGAGCCGTTCGGCGTTGCCTTCGTCGAGGCGATGGCGGCCGGGCTGCCGGCGATCGGGAGCCGCGGCGAGGGTGGACCCGAGGACATCGCCGCCGCCGGGCCCGGAATGGTGTTGGTGGCGCCCGGCGACGCGAGGGAGCTGGCGTCCGCGATCGAGCGGATGACCGCCGATCGCTCGGAGCTGACGCGGCTGGGGGCGGCCGCGCGCGAGACGGTGGCGGCGAGCTTCACCTGGGAGCGGTGCGGGGCCCAGACGGTCGCCGCGTATCGGGCCGCGCTCGCTAAGGCGCCGCCGCCAGGCGCCGCTGACAACTTCTCAAAGACGTGACCGACGTACTGCTGGTGTCCCTCGGCACTACGCGCGGGCTGCGGCTGGCCGACGCACAGCTCGTGGACATGCTGCGCGAGGCCGGCGCCTCGGTCGCGGCCGTCTCCACCCGGATCGGCCTGACCAACGCGCTGCGGCGCGGCTACCCGGTCAACGATGTGGTCGAGGCGATCGCCGCGCGCCGCGCGCTGACGGCGGGCCTGCGGCGGTACCGCCCCCGGGCGCTCGTGCTCTCCTCGACCACCGTGGCGCTGCTGGCCGGCCGCCCGCCGGTCCCGTACGCGGTGTGGCTCGACTCGCCGGCGCGGCTGAACCGGCCCGGCGTGCTGAACGCGCCGCTGCACCTGCTCGAGCGCCGGCAGCTGGCCCGCGCGCGCGTATTGATGCCGCACAGCCCGGGCACCGTCGCGGTGCTGCCGGCGGGCGCCGCCCGGTCCGTGCTCGTGCCGCCACCGGTCCCGGCGGTGGCCGGGGATCCGAATCCGGTCCGAGAGCGCTTCGCCGTCGGCTACACGCCCGATCCCAAGGCCAAGGGGCTCGCGTTGCTGTGCGCGGCGTGGGGGCAGGCGGCGCTCCCCGGGGCGCGCCTGCTGATCGCGGGGATCGAGCCCGAACGGGCCCGCGCGTTCCTGGCCCGGCGGGAGGTCGCGCTGCCCGTGGGAGTCGAGCTGGTGGGCATGCTGCCGCAGCCGTCGTTCCGGGATCTGCTCGCCCGAGCGCGTGTACTTGTCAGCGCAGCCGAGTGGGAGGACTTCGGGATCGCGCCCCTCGAGGCGCTCGACCGCGGCGCCGCGCTCGTGTGCGCGCCTGCCGGCGGGCCGTTCCCGGCGCTGGCGCTGGCCCGTTCGCTGGCGCCCGAGTTCGTGGCCGCTGATCGGGCGCCGGCGTCGCTGGCTCGCGCGCTCGAGGCGGCGTTCGCGGCTCCGTCCGAGCGGTTGGCCGACTACCGGGTCGCGGCCCGGGCAGCGCTCGAGCCCTACCGGCCCGAGGCGTCCGTGGCGCGGCTTGCGACCGAGGTCCTGCCGGCGCTGCTCGGCTCGTAGCCGTTTGGTGACGCGGCCCGACCGCGCCGGCGCGCCGCCCTCACCATGGCCCGGGCGAACGCCTCGACCTCGCTGCCCTCGGTCTCGCGGTCGATCGCGCGGCTCTCGGCTCCCATCTGCCGGCGTAGCTCAGGGTCCGAGATCAGGCGGTCCAGCGCGCCGGCGATCTCGTCCGTGTCACCGGGCTCGATCAGCAACGCGTTGCGCCCCTCGACCGCCACATCGCCGGCCGCCCCCGCGGCGCGGCTGCAGATGATCGGCAGGCCGGCCGCGGCGGCTTCGCGGACCGCCACGCCGAACGGCTCGTAGGTGCTGATCAGCGCGTACACATCGGCCGAGGCGTAGAGGCCGGGCATCTCGTCCGCCGGGACATGGCCGAGGAAGCGCACGGGGACGCCCCGCCGGCGCGCCAGCTGCTCGAGCTCGTCCTGAAGGAACCCCGTGCCGGCGATCTCGAGCTCCACCTCGCCGCCGTCCAGCCTCGCGAAAGCCTCGATCAGGGTGGCGAAGTTCTTGTCGGGCACCAGTCGGCCGGCGCTGATCACCTTGACGGGCCCGCGCCGAGGCGCCGGCGTAGCCGCCGCCGTGAAAGGTTCCCAATGATCGTGCCGAGCGGCGGCGCGGAAGCGCTCGACGTCGGCGGCCTGGAGCGCGACCTCGATCCGCTCCTCCGGCACCCCGAACGCGAGCAGCCGGTCACGGGCGGCCGAGCTGGCGACGATCAGCCCGTCGGCCTGCCGGGCCAGCCGGCGGTGGAGCGTCAGCTGCCAGCCGGGCAGCATCGAGTCGATTCGCGGCGTGCACTCGCTGAAGATCACGTACGCCCGCCCGTGCCGGCGGCAGAAGCGGAGCGCCCGCAACGACGCCGGCCCATACTCGGACACGACCACGCAGTCGGGGTCCGCACGGCGGAGCGCGCGTTCGAGACCGTGCGACCACAGCACCGGAGTGCGTCCCGCGCGCCGGCGCTGCCGGGAGCGCAGATGCACGGCCGGATACGGGTGCTCGGTCGGGAACCACTCCGGTGGGACGTCCCAACTCGGCTGGCCGGCCGACTGGTAGATGACGCAGATGTCGAGCCCAGGGCGTTCCGCGAGGGCGCGGAACAGCGGCTCGCGGTACGGCACCGGAGTCGGCGGGACGATGGCGCAGCGCAGCCCCATGGCCCGGCGAAGGTTACGGGTGTGACTGGGAACTGTCGGCGGCGCCTTAGAGCTGGGATCCGCGGCCCCGCTCGAACCAGATCGAGCGGTCCTTCCAGTCGTGCGCCATCAGCAGCGCGCCGCTGCCGGCGGCGGCGAGAGCGAGGACCGAGCGTGGTCCGGCCGACGGCTCGGGCGCTGAGCCGGCGAATAGCGCTACGAAAGCGGCCGCCGCCACGACGCTGCCCGTAGCCCCGTGATGGCAGCGCTGCCCGAGAATCCACACGCGCCGCCGAAGCGCATCGTACTCGACGACCTTTCTGACGGAATGTCCCGCGTCTGCCTGCATCTCCGAGCTCCGCCCCGGGTTATCGGCGTTTGTCCTGGAAACGTGAGAAACACGGCGGTTCTTCTACGCGATGCGCGAGCCGAGCGCCGCGTCCTTGTCGGGACGGAGCAGCACCACGCCCTGGAGCTTGTCGAGCGCCCCCAGCACGAGCACCTCGGAGGAGAATCCGGCGATCCTGCGGGGCTTCAGGTTGACCACGCAGACGACCAGCCTGTCTTGGAGCTCCTCGCGCGGATAGTGCGTGATCTGGGCCGATGAACGCTTGATCCCGAGCTCCGAGCCGAAGTCGATCGCCAGCTTCCACGCGGGCACGCGTGCCTCCGGGAACTCCTCGACCGAGATCACGCGGCCGACGCGCATGTCGACGGCCTGGAACTGGCCGATATCGATCACGTTGCCCTGGGGATCAGGGAGCGGCGCCGCCCGTGGGGGCCGAGCCTGAGCTGCCGGACGAATCGCTCGCGCACGGGGAATCACCCGACGTGGCGGGTGGCGGGGTGCTCGACGTGGTCTGCGTCGCGGTGTCCGTCGGGTCCGTGGACGCGCCCGGCGTCGTCGAGGTCGTCTGCGTCGAAGTGCTCGTTGTGGTGCCGGGGTCGGAGCTGGCCGCCGGCGTCGTCGTCGTCGTCGCCGTCGTGGTCGGGGTGGTGGCCGAGTCGCTCGTGTCGGTGCACGTGGCGATCGCCGTCGTCGCCGGCGTGGTGGTGGTCGTCGTCGTGGTCGAGGCGGGGAGGATCGTCGAGGCCGTCTGCGTCTGAATGCGGCCCGGGAGCGTTTTGGTCCTGGTCGTCTTCGACTTGGCCCCGGCCTTGGCGTCCGTCGTGGTCACCTGCTTGGTCAGCGGCTTGTCTAGGGCCTTGTGCGGCGTGGTCGTGGTGGTGGTCTTCCGGGGCGCCTTGTGCGGACGCGTCACCACGTGATGCCGGATCATCACCGCGACGTGGACGGGCGTGGTCGTGGTCGGCGTCGATGCGATCGTGGTCGGGCCTGGAGAATCTGCGACCTGATTGGCCGCCGCGTGGTGATGGACGTTCGTCGGGGCCGAGTGGTCTACCTCGACCGCGCCGGCTGTGACCAGCGCCGCGGCGGCCAGCCCAGCCGCCGCCTTGGTAGCGATCGCTCCGACGCTGGCCGAGATGAAGCCGGTCGAGGTCGAGCCCATCACTGCGCCGGCGCCGGCGGCCGCGGTCGAGCCCACGGCAGCGGCCTGCCCGGCGGCGCTCGCGCCCGATGCGCTCGATCCGGCGCCAGCGCCCGCGCCGGCGGAATGGCCGAGGTGGAAGATCGCGACCTTGCGGAGCAGCATCAGAGGGCCGAGCCCGATCGGCAGCAGCGCGGCCAGCTGCTTGCTCGTGTCGTTGAGCTGCGACTTGAAGGTCGAGCAGCGATCGCAGGTGCGCAGGTGCCGGCGCACGAGCGTGCCGGGCCGGCGGCGCAGGCCCTCGGCGACCTCTCCCAGTTCGACGCGCACCTCTTCGCAGGTGAGCAGCCGCGCCTGGGCCGCCTCGGCCAGCGACACCCGGGCCCGGACCAGCAGCGACTTGACGCTCGGCACTGTGGTCTCCATCGCCTCGGCGATCTGCTCGTAGGAGAGGGCGTCCATCTCGCGCAGGACGAGCGCAGTCCGCTGAGTCTCGGGAAGGTTCTGGATATCCCCGACCAGGAGCCGGAACTCCTCGCGCTCGTGAACCTTGTCGGCGGTCGTCGTGCCGTGCTCGGAGAGGTGGATGTCCATCGAGTCGACCCCAACCGCCTGGATCCGGCGCAGGTGGTTGAGGCTGCGGTTGCGGGCGATGCGATACAGCCAGGGCCGCACGTTGATCGGGCGGTCGTCGTCCAGGAGCGCGTTGAAGGCGGCGGAGAAGACCTCCTGGAGGACGTCCTCGGCATCCTCGCGCGAGCCGAGGAGATGCCGGCAGAAGGCCAACAGGCGCGAGTGGTAGCGCGCGACGAGCACCTCGAAGGCGGCGGTGCTCCCGCGGCGGATCAGCGCGACGAGTCGTTCGTCGGACTGCAGCCTGAGCAGCGGCGAACGCGCATGCAGGCCGATCCCTCCCGAGTATCTAAGCGCAGAGACTTCCAAGGCAGCTGGGAAACGGCTAGCTAATACAGGCCGTCGGTCGCTCTGACACCGTAGCAGCGGATTAGTTGCGGTTCTGAAAGATCGCGCCACCGCAAATACCGCGGCCCGCTAGTACCCGGGGAGGGACTCGAACCCTCATGCCGCTAGGGCAATCGCTCTTAAGGCGACCGTGTCTGACCAATTCCACCACCCGGGCCATGGGGGAGAACGCTAGCGGCTGGCGGGGCGGTGGCGGGATCGCGTGGGCGCGTGCACGCGTCGCAGACCGGCCTGCCGACGGTGAGCGAGATCCTCACCGGCGCCGACCCGCTGCTCGGCTCCGTGGGCAGCTTCCTCGAACAGCTCAACCCGATCCTCCAGTGGCTCTCGCTGCACCGCAGCTGACATCTGACTTCATCTCCAACGGCGGGACGGCGATGGCCGCCACGACCACGTCGTTCTCGGGCGCCGGCATCGGCCACTACCTGCGCCAGGGGTCGCCCGTCGGGGCTGAGACCCTGTCGTTCGCCGCTAACCGCGACTCGGACAACCGCGGCAACACCTACCCGGCGCCGCTGTGGCTCGAGAACGTCGCCAACTTCACGCGCGGCAACCATCCCTCCTGGGACTGCAAGAACACGGGCGCGGGGAGCGGTGGGTCGCAGCCCTCCAACGGCGAGGCGCCGCCGGCGCCCAATTCGCAGACTGTTAAGCGAGGCACGGATGCCGAGCGAGCCGCGGCCGCGAGACCGGTGAGGCCTCATCCGGCTGTAGCGAGGTCCGCTAGGCCGCTTCGCGGGCGCGGTCCGCGGCGCGTCGGCCGACCGCGACCATCCCGTTCAGCAGGCCCTCGGCGAGCTCGTGGTTGCCGCTGAGGACGAGGCCGCTGCGATCGCGCTCGGGCGAGAACGCTCTGACCCAAGCCTCCGCGGAGCCGGTGACCCGCGCATCGGGGCCGTCCGCCTGGCACTCCTCCACCCTCGCCCCCTGGTCTGTGAGCGTGAACGTGTAGGCACTGCGGCGGTCGAGCTCGTCGACGACGAACTCGACCGTGCTCGTGGTCGACGACGGCGCGAGCAGACCGGGCGCGAGCCGGAAGATCGCGCCGAGGTCGATCGACTCTGACGCCCGTGGCGGGCTCCAGGCCCATTCGTAGCCCCACCGGGCCAGCTCGCCGAGGATCGGCATCAGCTCGCGGGCGCGGTTGGTCAGCTCGTAGTCGACGCGCGGCGGCACCTCGCGGTAGCGCTTGCGGGTGAGCATGCCGTCGGCGACCATCCGGTTCAGGCGCGAGCGCAGCTGCTCGGTCGAGATGCCCGGCAGGACCCGCTGGAGCTCGACGAAGCGGCGAGGACCGGCGGCGAGGTCGCGGACGATGAGCAGCGTCCACTTGTCACCGACCAGGTCGAGTGCCCTGGCGTCTGGCGACCACTGGTCGTAGGGGTGGCGTTTCGGTGGGGGTACGTGCGGAATCGGAAGTGCCTCCCGGTGGACGGTGCGTACCTACCAAGTTCGAGTCTAACGGACGATCGGCGGTAATCCGCCGGTCCAGTTGGCCCGAGCGCGGTATTTGAGCGGTCCCGTCCGCGCGTGATGGCCCGTGTTGGGAAAGGTTGGTGGGAGTTTGGTCACCACGGGAGTTAACACCCCTTGCGGCAGTTTTGCCGTCGACATTCGTTTCTTCGAGTACATGGGTGAAGTGATCGAGCTGAAGGATCGGCTTGCAGATCGTTCTCGCCCCAGGGGCGACTCGCGCGCGACGTTCTTCTACGACGTCGCCTGCCCGTTCTCGTACCTGGTGGCGGAGCGGATCGAGCGCGTGCTGGGCGAGGTTGAATGGATTCCTGCGCCGGCGGTCGGCCTGGACGGTGGCGCCCGCTGGCTGCGATTCGAGGCTGCTCGCGACGTGGCCGAGCGCGAGGCTCGGGCGGTCCGGCTCCCGCTCGTCTGGCCCGACAACTTCCCCGCCAACACCCGCCACGCCCTCCGCGCCGCCGGCTACGCCGCCGAACAGGGCGCGGGCGCGAGCTTCGCCCTTGCCGCCACCCGCCTGGCGTTCTGCGGGGGCTTCGACCTCGAAGATCCCGAGATCCTCTCCGTCGCCGCCTCGGCTGCCGGCCTGCCGATCGACGCCTGCCTGACCGCGGCCCGCGAGTCCTCGCGTGACGCGGGCCTGTGGGCCACCGCGTGCGGCCTCCGCGCCCGCGGGGTGCGGCGCCTCCCGGCGGTCCGGCTCGGCCGGCGCTGGCTCGAGGGCGAGCACCTCCTCGAGAGCGCCGCGCTGGTGCTCGCACACGCGCTCTGAGCGCGGCGCGGGCTCTCGCGCACGCGCTCTGAGCCCGGCGGGGGTCTCGCCGGCCGTGTGCTTGCCGGCGGTGCCTTCATGCTCAATGCAAAACGTGACAAACCACCTGCCTTGATCGTGGCCGAGGCGACGTAAGCATCCCCACAATGCTCATGTCGCCAAAGTCCCGCGCGGGGTGTCGACTTTGGCTACTTTTGCACCCGCGCGCACCCCGGCTTGATGGAGCCAGCCGGTCCCGCCGGTGTTAGCGTGCCGGGCGGTGGCAACGGAGGCCGAACCGACAACAACACTCCACGGCGGGCGGCTGATCGCCGAGCGCCTGCGGGCGCACGGCGTCAGCAAGCTGTTCACGCTCTCGGGCGGCCACCTGTTCCCGATCTACGACGGCTGCCGGGCGGAGGGAATCGAGATCGTCGACGTCCGCCATGAGCAGACCGCCGCGTTCGCCGCCGAGGGGTGGGCGAAGGTGACGCGGGACGTGGGCGCGTGCGCCTTGACGGCCGGGCCCGGTGTGACCAACGGCATGAGCGCGATCGCCTCGGCGCGGCAGAACCACTCTCCGGTCCTCGTGCTCGGTGGACGGGCACCGCAGTTCCGCTGGGGCCAGGGGTCGCTGCAGGAGATCGACCACGTGCCGTTCGTTCGGCCGCTGGCCAAGTTCGCCGCCACCGCGCAGGAAACCGCAGAGATACCAGCGCTCGTCGACGAGGCCGTGCGAATCGCGGTGGCGCCCCACTCGGGCCCGGCGTTCGTGGACTTTCCGCTCGACTACGTGTTCGCCGAGGCCGAGTCCACCGGACTGAGCGGGTCGTGGTCATCGCCGGCGCCCACGCCCGAGCCGTGGCTGGGTCCGGGCGCGGACGCGCGCGAGATCGAGCGCGCCGCGTTGACGCTGCGCGAGGCCGAGCGGCCCGTGATCATGGCCGGCGCCGGCCTGTATTGGGGCCGCGGTGAGGCAGCACTGGTGGCCCTCGCGGAGGAGCTGCGAATACCCGTGTTCGTTAACGGGCTCGCGCGCGGGTGCATCCCCGCCGACCACGAGCTCGCCTTCTCGCGGGCGCGGCGGACCGGGCTGGGCGGGGCGGACGTGGCGCTCGTGGTCGGTGCGCCGCTGGACTTCCGGCTCGGCTTCGGCGCGTCGTTCGCTCCGGACGCGGAGATCGTGGCCATCGATGTGGCCGAGTCCGACCAGACGCCCCCGCGTGCCCTCGTCACCGAGCTCTACGGCGCGCTGCCGGCGACGCTCGACGCGCTGCGCGCCGCCGCCGGCGCCACCGCGCCTCCATCCGAGCGCGAGGCGTGGATCCGCTCGCTCCGCGCCACCGAGGAGGACGCCCGCGCCGCCGAGGCGGGCGAGCTGGCCGACGACCGCGCGCCGCTTCACCCGATGCGCGTCTACGGAGAGTTGATCGGGCTGCTCGACCGGGACGCGATCATCGTCGGCGACGGCGGCGACTTCGTCTCCTACGCCGGCCGCGTCCTGGACTCCTATCAGCCCGGCAGCTGGCTCGATCCCGGTCCGCTCGGCTGCCTCGGGTGCGGCCCCGGCTATGCCCTCGCGGCCAAGCTGGCACATCCCGGCCGGCAGGTCGTCCTGCTGCTGGGGGACGGGGCCTTCGGCTTCGCCGGCATGGAGTTCGACACGCTCGCCCGCCACGGTGTCGCGGTCCTCGCCGTGGTCGGCAACAACGGCATCTGGGGCCTCGAGAAGCACCCAATGGAAGCGCTGTACGGCTACTCGGTGGCGGCCGACCTTCGGCCGGGGACTCGATACGACCGTCTCGCCGAGGCGCTCGGATGTCACGGCGAACTCGTGTCGGCGCCCGGCGAGCTACGCCCCGCCCTCGATCGTGCCCTGGACTCAGGCCGCCCCGCGGTCGTGAACGTGCTGACCGACCCGGCGGTGGCCTACCCACGCCGGTCGAACCTGGCGTAGAGGGCCTTGTAACACGAAAACCGCCCGCATTCTCAGCGGGCGGCTTCCGATCCAGGTTTGGCCCAATCGGGACGGGCAGGGGTACGTGCCAGAAAGGGCCGGTTAGAGTGGCTCGGACGGCGGGAGGCGCCGATGTCTGCGGCTTCGCCCGAGCCTATGTTGGGAGCCCGGTATATCCCTGGCCCCAGAGCGGATCATTCCCCCTGGGCCTGTTCGCGACAATCGTACATTCGTCCAGTTTTGTTAGGCACGGTCCTGGACGGATGATCGATGCCGGGTCTAGGGTGGGTAGTGTCGGAAACCGGTCGCAGCCGACATCGGGCTGGCATCGGCCCGATTCGCCCGAATCTCGATCGTCATATACTGAAATAGATGGATCGCTTGTTCTCCTTCCCCAATCCCGTGAACGAGAAGGCCGCGCGGGTGGTCGCCGGCGTAGTGCTCGTGACCGTGGTCGTGATCCTCGCCACCGGCGCCTACTGGCTGTTGATTCCGCTCGCGTACGGGTTCTGGGCTCGCGTCCTGACCGGGCCGACCCTCAGCCCCCTCGGGTGGACGGCGCAGAACGTGATCGCACCGCGCCTGGGCGAGAAAAAGCCGGTCCCAGGTCCGCCCAAGCGCTTCGCGCAGGGGATGGGGGCGGCGATGGCGACGGTGGCGCTGGTGTGCTGGCTGGTGATCGGGAGCCACACGGCCACCGACGTGGTGCTTGGCCTGTTCGTGATCGCCGCCGGCGCCGAGTCGATCTTCGCCTACTGCCTCGGCTGCCAGGTGTTCGGGCTGCTGATGCGCGTGGGGCTGGTGCCCGAGAGCGTCTGCCTCGAGTGCGCCGACATCAGCGGGCGCCTGAAGGCCGCCCAGTCGGGTCCCCTGGCCTGAGCGCCGGGGCGGGCTCGCGGCGCGCACCAAGCAGCTCGGAGCGCGGCGGACGCGGTGGCGGGGAGCCGTCCCCCCGCTACTTGAGCCCGAGCGCGGCGGACGCGGTGGCGGGGAGCCGTGCCCCCGCTACTTGAGCCCAAGCGCGGCGCCGCGCAGGATGTCGTGCTCGGAGACCTCGACTCTGTCCAGTCCGAATAGCTCGAGCGTCACCAGCAGGATGATGACGCCGGCCACGATCGTCGGCGCGCGGTCGGGCTGCAGCCCGCGTACCTGCCGGCGCTCGGCCAGCGTCATCCCGGCCAGCCGCTCGAGGCTCCGCTGGCACTCCTCGGCGCTCAGCACGTAACCCTCGACCCTGTCGGGATCGTAGGGCTCGAGCGACTGCGCGATCGAGGCCAGCGAGGTCGCGGTGCCCGCCACCGCGATCGCGTGACCCACGTCACGGCGCCACCGCTCGGGCACGCCGGCGCTGAGGATCTCCCGGGCGTCGCGGGCGAGCGCGGCTTGGTCGTCGGCGGTCGGTGGATCGGAGTGCAGGTGGCGCTCGGTCTGGCGTACCACGCCGGCCTGATTGGAGACGTGGAACGACATCTCGCGCCCGACGCCGATCACGAACTCGGTCGACCCGCCGCCGATGTCGACCACGAGCGTCGGCGTGCGGTCGTCCGGATCGCGCTCGCTGGTCGCGCCGAGAAACGTGAGGCGCGCCTCCTCGTCGCCGGTCAGGACATGCGGCTCGATACGCCAGCGCTCCCGGACCGCGTCGGCGAACTCGCGCCCGTTGGCGGCGTCCCGGACCGCGCTCGTCAGGACGGCCACCGCGTCTTCGTCTCCATGCTCGTCGATCAGCTCCCGGTAGGAGTCGAGCACGGCGTAGACGCGCTGCATGGCCTCGTCGCTGAGGCGGCCGTCGGCGTCGACACCGGCGCCCAGGCGGGTGATCTCGGTCCGGCGCTCGAGCACGCCGACCACGCGGCAGTCCTCGACGTCGGCGATGAACAATCGGGTCGAGTTGGTTCCGATGTCGACCACGGCGCGGCGCACGCCGGCGGATTCTCGCGGATGCGCCGCCGGTCGCGACAGCCCGCTAGGCGCCTTCGGTGACGATCGTCCGCCGGCGCGATCGCCGCAGCGACACCTGCGGCAGGCCGACCAGCGCGATCACCGCGCCGGCCGCCGAGAACGCCGCCGCGATCCCGAACGCGAGCACGAACCCCGAGGTGAGGGCCGCGCCCGCGGCGGCACCGTGGAGGACCTCGGTGTTGGTGCGTGCGGTGGCGATCGCCGCCAGGATGGCCAGCCCGAGCGCTCCACCCACGAGCCGCGAGGTGTTGACCAACCCCGAGGCCAATCCGGCCTCCTCCGACGCGACGCCGGAGACGGCCGCGATCGTGACCGGCACGAAGGCGAACCCGATGCCGATCGCGATCAGAAGCGACGGGAGCAGCACCTCTCCCGGGTAGGTGCCCCCGGGGGTGATCTGCGTGAACAGGGCCAGCCCGGCGGCCTGCGCCACCATGCCGGCGACGAGCATCGGCTTGGGTCCGAGGCGCGTCACCGCCCGCGAGGCCAGCGTCGACCCCACGACGATGCACAGCGTCATCGGCAGGAAGGCCAGGCCGGCGCGCAGCGGCGAGTAGCCGAGCACCTGCTGCAGGTAGAGCGAGAGGAAGAACCACATCGCGAACACCGCCGCGCCGACCAGGAGCACGACTACATTGGCCGCGCTCAGCGTCCGCGAGGAGTAGATCCGCAGCGGCATCAGCGGTGCCTTCGCGATCCGGCCCTCGATCACGACGAACGCCGCGAGCAGGACGAAACCGGCGGCTATCAGGCCAAGCGTGCTCGCCGAGCCCCAGCCGGTGACGTCGGTGCGCACGATCCCGAGGACGACTACCGAGAGCCCCAGGGTCGCGGTGATCGCGCCGGCCAGATCGAAGCTCGGCCGCCGCGCGAAGTCGCGCGTTTCGAGGATGTAGCGCTGGGCGAACACGGCCGCCAGCAGCCCGATGGGCACGTTGATGAAGAGGATCCAGCGCCAGCTGAGCAGGTCGGTCAGGACTCCGCCGAGGAGCACGCCGGCAGCGCCGCCGGCTCCTCCCATCGCGCCCCAGATGCCCACGGCGCGGTTGCGTGCCGGGCCCTCCTCGAACGTGGTGGTCAGGATCGACAGCGAGGCGGGAGCGATGATCGCCCCACCGAGGCCCTGCGCGGCGCGGGCGGCGATCAGCAGCGCCTGCGTGTCCGCGAACCCGCCGGCCAGCGAGGCCAGCGAGAACAGCACGAGGCCGGCGACGAATACTCGCCGTCGGCCCAGCAGGTCGGCGGCGCGTCCGCCGAGCAGAAGGAACCCGGCGAAGGTCACCGTGTAGGCGTTGACCACCCACTGCAGATCCTGCTCGGAGAACCGCAGCGAGTTCCGAATGGCGGGAAGCGCGACGTTCACCACCGACACGTCGAGGATGACCATGAACTGCGCCAGGCACGCCAGGAGCAGGATGGCTCCGAGGTGGCGGCGCTCAGAAGTTGTCTTGGGTGCGGTTTCGGTGCTCATACTCGTATGACGGGCGAAGGCGCCTCGATTCGACACTGCGCCGCGCCCGCGCCGGCACAGTACGATGGTTATCGAACCATAGCATGTTGTTCGATATTCGTCGTACTACCATTGAGGGTGAGATGGACACGCAAGTGATGAAGGGAACCGAGCTCACCGGCCTGACAGCCGGCGACTCGGCGAGTGGGGTGCAGATCACAGAGGACTCGCTCCCGCACCCGGCGCGGGAGGAGATGGAGCTTGCCGTCGTCCTACACGCCTTCAGCGACCCGATGCGGCTGCGGATCGTGGCCGGTCTGGCCGTCCAAGACGATCGGACCTGCAAGAGCTTTGGCCTACCGGTCACGAAGTCGACGTGCACCCACCACTTCCGGGTGCTGCGCGAGGCCGGCGTGATCCGTCAGCGGCTCGAAGGCACCACCAAGCTCAATTCGCTTCGCCGCGGCGACCTCGACGCGCGCTTTCCGGGCCTGTTAGCGTCGGTCCTCGGTGCGGCCGACCACTATCTGCCGTAGTAGTCAGCGCGACGCCCGGGCGCGATAGCCGCCGAACTCGGGCGGGCGGCTCTCGCTGAACGCCTGGACGCCCTCCCGCGCCTCATCGGTCTCCGCGAACAGGCTCAGTCCGCTGAACGACATCGACGCGATCCCGGCGATGTGCTCGGTGTCGGCGTTGAACGACTGCTTGAGGAAGCGCAGCGCCGTCGGCGACAGCACCAGCATGTCGTCGGCCCAAACTCGGACCTCCTCGCGCAGACGCTCCAACGGCACCACCTGGTTCACCAACCCCCAGCGCTCCGCGGTCAAAGCGTCGTAGCGCCGGCAGCGGAACCAGATCTCTCGCGCGCGCTTCTCCCCGACCACCCGCGCCAGGTACGCGGTGCCGAAGCCGCCGTCGAACGATCCGACGCGGGGGCCGACCTGCCCGAAGCTCGCGGAGTCGGCGGCGATCGTCACGTCGCACAGGACGTGCAGGACGTGGCCGCCACCGATCGCCACGCCGTTGACGGCCGCGATCACGGGCTTGGGCACCTCGCGGATCAGCCGGTGCAGCCGCTCGATCTCGAACAGCCCGGACTCGCTCGGCCCATAGTCGCCGGTCTCTGCTCGCTGCTTCTGGTCCCCGCCGGCGCAGAAGGCCCGATCTCCGATCCCGGTCAAGCAGATCACGCCCACGTCCGGGGAAGCCCAGGCCCGCGTGAACAGCTGGATCAGCTCGTCGACCGTCCTCGCACGAAAGGCATTCATCCGGTCGGGCCGGTCGATCGTGATCCAGGCCAGCCCGCGCTCAACTTCGTACTGCGTGTCCGTCAGCTTCATGCATCAGCTCCTTCGGGATGCGACTTTGATCGGCGACTAGCGCATCTTCGCGCGCGAGCGCCGGCTGACGGCGCTCGACCGCCCCTTGACTTTGGCCGGGCGGCGCGGCACGATCCGGACTCGCGGCAATGAAGCCGGGGCGTCTCCGCGACCAGAGGGGTGGAGAAGACACGTGACCGGTGTGCTGTATGGACTCGCGCGGTTCTGCGTGCGCCGGCGAGTCGCGGTGCTCTGCGTATGGCTGATAGCGGCGATCCTGCTGGTGGCGGTCTCGCACCGGCTCGGTGACAACACCAACGACAACCTCTCGCTGCCGGGCACCGACAGCCAGCACGCGACGGACGTCCTGAAGCGCTCGTTCCCGGCTCAGGCGAACGGGACCAGCCCGATCGTCGTCCACGCCAAGACCGGCAAGCTCACCGATCAGAACAACGCCAACGCCGTCAACCAGGCGGCCGCGAACCTGTCGAAGAACAAGGACGTCGCCGCGGTGGTCAACCCGCTGACGCCGCAGGGGGCCTCGGCGCTCAGCAAGGACCAGGCCACCGGCTACCTGTCCGTCACACTGGCGGTCCCTCCCGGCTCGCTGTCGGAATCGGAGGCGCAGACGATCATCGACGCCGCCGCCAAGCCGGCCCACGCGGCGGGTCTGCAGGTCGAGACCGGCGGACAGCTCGGCCAGAAGGTGTCAAAGCCGTCGACCGAGTCGAGCGAGCTGGTGGGCATCATCGCCGCGATGGTGATCCTGGCATTCACGTTCGGGACGATCACCTCGATGCTGCTCCCAATCGTGACCGCGATCTTCGCCCTGGCCTGCACGCTCGCGGTGATCCGCATGCTCGGCCACGTCACCAACGTGCCGACGGTCGCGCCCACCCTCGCGACCATGATCGGCCTCGGAGTCGGAATCGACTACGCACTGTTCATCGTGACCAGGCACTTCCGAGGGATGCAGGACGGCCTGCGGATCGAAGAGTCGATCGCGCGCGCGTCCGCGACGTCGGGGGGAGCCGTCTTCTTCGCCGGTGGGACCGTGGCGATCGCGCTCGTGTCGTTGGCGGTGGCGGGAATCCCGCTGGTCACGACGATGGGTCTGATGGCCGCCATCTCCGTGGCGATCGCGGTCCTCGCTGCCCTGACGCTGCTGCCTGCCGAGCTGGCGCTGCTCGGACCGCGCATCCACTCGCTGCGGGTCCGCCGCCCCGCCACCGACGAACAGGTGCGAAGCGGACTGTGGGCCAGGTGGGCACGCGACATCGCCAGGCACCCGATCGTGGCCGGACTCGCGGCGCTGGCGATCCTGATCCCGCTCACGATCCCGCTGCTGTCGTTGACGCTCGGCCAGCAGGACACCGGCGCTCTATCCACCTCCACCACGGCCCGCCGCGCCTACGACCTGATCTCCGAGAACTTTGGGCCGGGGGTAAATGGGCCGCTGCTGATCGCGGTGACGCTCGGCTCGCCCGCCCAGAACGGCACGAGCGATCCGCGCCTGGCCACACTCCAGAAGGACGTGACCGCGACCGCCGGCGTGGCCGCGGTGTCGCCGATGCAGCTCGACAAGGCCGGAACCACCGCGTACTTCAACGCGATCTCCAAGGCCGGCCCGGCCGAGAAGCAGACCACGGATCTCGTCAACGCGCTGCGCGAGAGCACGATCCCGAGTGCCGAGAAGGGCACCAACATGCGCGCCTACGTCGGCGGCAGCACCGCCGGCTACATCGACCTGGCGTCGAGGATCTCCGCCAAGCTGCCCCTGCAGATCGCCGTCGTGATCACGCTCAGCTTCCTGCTGCTGATCCTGGCGTTCCGGACCGTGGTCGTCCCGCCGCAGGCGGCGGTCATGAACCTGCTCTCGATCGGCGCCTCCTACGGCATCCTGACCGCCGTCTTCCAGTACGGATGGCTGAGCGGCGCGATCGGGCTGAGCGGGAGCATCCCGATTGTCTCCTACGTGCCGTTGTTCATGTTCGCGATCCTGTTCGGGCTGTCGATGGACTACGAGGTGTTCCTGGTCAGCCAGATCGAGGAGCACGTCCAGGCCGGTGAGGACAACACGAGCTCGGTGGTGTCGGGCCTCGTCACCAGTGCCCGGGTGATCACCGCCGCCGCACTAATCATGGTGTTTGTGTTCGGCAGCTTCGTGCTCAACGGGGATCCGACGATCAAACAGTTCGGGGTCGGGCTGGCGGTCGCGGTGATCCTCGACGCCACCGTGGTGCGCTGTCTGCTGGTGCCCGCGGTGATGGTCCTGATGGGCAAGTACAACTGGTACATGCCGCGATGGCTCGACCGGGTGACGCCGGGCATCAGCATCGAGGGCGTGCAGTTCTTCGCCGAGCACGATCAGGTTCCCGAGCCCGAGCCCGAGCCGACGCTCGCGCCATAGTGAGCCCCCCGCTGACCGACAGCGTCTGCCCGGTGATGTAGCCGGCCGCGTCGGACGCAAGGAAGGTCACCGCGGCGGCGACGTCCCCGGGCCGGCCGAGCCGTCGCATCGGCACCGCCTTGCGCAGCGCCTCCACCATGTTCGCGCTGGCTGCGCCGGCCCCCAGCATTGCCTCGAGCAGCGGCGTCTCCGTCGGCCCCGGGCACACGCTGTTCACCGTCACGCCGCGACGCGCGAGCTCGCGCGCGAGCGTCTTGCCGAACGCCAGCTGCGCGGCCTTGGCGCCGACGTACACCGCCTCCAGCGACGAGCCGACGCGCGCTGCATCGGAAGAGATGTTGACCACGCGACCGTATTCGCGCTGCGCCATTCCCGGCACGACCCGCTGGCAGACCCGCAGGCACCCCTTGTAGTTGAGCTCGATGATCCGGTCCCAGAACGCCTCGTCGGTCTCGACGAACGGGTGGAACTCGTCCCAGCCGGCGGTGTTGACCAGGATCTCGATCGGGCCGAGCTCGCGTTCGACGCGGGTCACCGCCTCGTCGACCGAGGGGCCATCGGTCACATCGAGGTGTAGGGCCAGCGCCGCCTCGCCCGGGGCGTCATCGGCGATGTCGCCCGACACCACGCGGTGCCCGACCGCGGACAGCGCGGCGACGATCGCCCGGCCGATGCCGCCGGCGCCGCCCGTCACCAGTGCCACTCGAGCGTCCATCGCGGGAACAATACGATGGGCGGGTGGACCGCTTCGGCCCGGACCACCTGGTCAGCGCGCTCGTCCTCACCTTCGACAACCTCGGTGAGGCCAGCGCGCTCGAGCGCGGGGAGCAACCGCTTCCAACCCGACGCGACCCGTCGGTCACCCAGGCGCTTCCGTGGCTGCTCGACGAGCTCGACCGCCACGGCCTCAAGGCCACGTTCTTCGTCGAGGCGATCAACTGCGAGCTGTATCCCGAGGCGGTCGCCGGCATCGCCGCCCGCGGCCACGAGCTCGGTCACCACGGCTGGAGCCACGAGCAGTGGGCAGCGCTGGCGCCGGACCACGAGCGCGAGGCGCTCACCCGTGGGCTGGGCGCGTTCGAGGCACTCGGCTTGCACCCGCGCGGGTTTCGCCCGCCGGGTGGCGAGCTCACCGACGCGACGCCGGCGCTCCTGCGCGAGCTCGGCTTCGAGTGGTGCTCTCCCGCGGGCGACGAGGCACGCGTCGATGACGGCCTGGCCTACCTCCCGTTCGACTGGGAGCTGGTCGACGCCTACCACCTGATGGACAGCTTCGCCTCGCTGCGCGTCGCCCGCGGCGATTCCGAGGCGCCGACTCCGCCTGCTGAGCTTGCGGAGCAACTGCTCGAACGGGTTGGCGCCGGCGGGCGCGAGACGCTGATCCTCCACCCGTTCCTGATGCTCGACCCCGACTGGTCGGAGGGCGTCCGCGAGCTGCTCGGGGCGATCGCCGGCGAGGCCCGCGCCGGCTGGACCTGGGTCGTCCCGGGTGGTGTGTTCGCGGACTGGCTACGAGGCGCGGTCGGGGAGATGAATCGAATGGTCGGCGGCGCCTGATGGAGAAGATCGGCGGCGCCTGACGGCGGCGCCTTAGGGCGCGCCTTAGCGAGCGGCCGCAACCGCCCGGAGCTCGTCCAGCGACTCGCGCATGAGCTCCTGAAGGGGCTGCTGGTTGCCTTCGTCGACCCAGCGCTCAAAGGCGACCCGGAACACCGTGATGCCCGCCTCGGCGGTCAGGGTGGCGGCCGCGTCGCCGACCCCGCGGCGGCGCAGCGCCTCCGCGACGGCCCGGCTGAGCGACGCCAGCTTGATCAGCTCGCGCTCCTGCAGCTCCGGGTTCGCGGCGATGATCTGCTGGCGCCGGACGGCAAACTCGCGGCGCTCCTCGAACATCGGGGCCACGGCGTCGAGGGCGGCAGCCACGGCGTCGAGCGGTGCCGCCGATGCGGGGGCCTCGGCCACCTCCTGGACGAACAGCTGCTCGAGCGTCTGCGCGCCCCAGAACAGCACCTCGCGCTTGTCCGCGAAGTAGCGGAAGAACGTTCGCTTGGTGAGCCCGGCGCGCTCGGCGATCTCCGCGACCGTGGTGTTGTCGAAGCCGTGCTGGCCGTACAGCGTGAGCGCCGCCTGTTCGAGGCGGCCGCGCGCGTCGGGTTGCCATCTACCCATGGCTCCAGCGTAGCCGATGACACCGAGTGACATGAGTGTGCTAAGGTGATGACACCAAGTGACATCAACCCTTTTCTGGAGGTTCTCATGCGTGTTTTCGTCACCGGCGCGTCCGGACACATCGGCTCCGCCGTCGTTCCCGAACTGCTCGCCGCCGGCCATCAGGTCGTCGGCCTGGCCCGCTCGGACAGCTCAGCCGCGGCGCTCGAGGCCGCCGGCCCCGAGGTGCATCGCGGCGACCTGGAGGATCTCGACGGCCTCCGCGAGGCAGCCGCCGGGGCCGACGGCGTCATCCATCTCGCCTTCGACCACGAGGCCATGCGCTCCGGCAATTTTGCGGATGCGATCGCGTCCAACCAACGTGCGATCGAGGCGATCGCGGATGCGCTGGACGGGTCAGGCAAGCCGTTCGTGGGCACCTCGGGCACCCTGATGCTGACGCTCGCGGGTATCAGCGGCCGCCCGGGCACCGAGGAGGACGCGCTCGAGACCGGGCCGCGGGTCGAGTCCGAGAACTTCGTCGCCGGGCTCGCCAAGCGGGGAGTGCGCTCCTCCGTCGTCCGCCTCCCGCCGATCGTGCACAGCACGCTCGACACCCACGGCTTCGCTCCGACCTTGATCGCGATCGCCCGCGACACGGGCGTCGCCGGCTACGTCGGGGACGGATCCAACCGCTGGCCCTCGGTCCACACGCTCGACGCGGCGCGCGTCTACAGGCTCGCGCTCGAGGCCGCTCCGGCCGGATCGCGGCTGCACGCGGTCGCCGAGGAGGGCATTCCGTTCCGCGAGATCGCCGAGGTCATCGCAGGCAAGCTCGAGCTTCCGAGTGCCAGCATCCCGGCCGAGGACGCGAACGAGCACTTCTCGTTCCTCGGCGCCTTCGTGTCGCTTGACAACCCGACCTCCAGCGAGCTGACCCGCCGTCTGCTCGGCTGGGAGCCGACCCACCCGGGCCTCCTCGAGGATCTGGATCAGGGGCACTACTTCGCGGTGGCGCTCGCGTCCTAGAACGCCGGCACTCCCATCCTGGTGGTGGCAACTGGGCTCAAATAGACTCGTCCGGTTGCCACCACGAGGGAGAGGAACACGATCATGCGCGGCTTCATTCGCGGCACCCACCACCTGACCTTCTGCGTCGGCGGCGCCCAGGAGGACTACGACTTCCACGTCCGCGTGCTCGGTCTCAAGAGCGTCAAGAAGACCGTGCTGTTCGACGGCGAGATCCCGATCTACCACCTGTACTACGGCAACCGGCTCGGCGACGCGAGCACGCTGCTGACCGCGTTCCCCTACCGCCAGGCCGGGTGGATGGGCAAGCGCGGCACCAACCAGGCCAAGTCGCTCAATCTGTCGGTGCCGGTCGGCTCGATCGGCTTCTGGTCCGATCGCCTGTCGGAGTTCTCCGTCGAACATCAGCCAGGCGAGAGGTTCGGCACCGAGCGCCTGCTCTTCCGTCACCCGTGCGGGATCGAGTATCAGATCGTCGCCGACCCGAACCCCGACGACCGCGAGCCTTACGACGCCATCGTCCCGGCCGAGCACGCGATCCGCGGAGCGTACGGCACGACAACCTCTGTGCGCGAACCCGGTCCCCAGGACTTCTTCATCACGCAGGCCATGGGCGGCGAGCTCCTCTCCTCCGAGGGTTCGCATCACCAGTACCAGATCGGCGACAACGAGGGCTACGGGCGGATGATGGAGCTGGCCGAGGAGCCCGATTTGCCGCAGGGCACCTGGCAGTTCGGCGAGGGCACGATCCACCACCAGGCCTTCGACGTCGTGTCGGCGGCCAACCAGCAGGAGGTCAAGGACTGGATCGTCGGGCTCGGCTTCACCGACGTGTCCGAGTCCAAGGACCGCGGCTACTTCTTCTCGATGTACTGCCGCAGCCCCGGCGGCCTGCTGGTCGAGATCGCCTACGGCACGCCGCAGGGCTTCATGATCGACGAGTCCGAGGAAGAGCTCGGCACGCACATGTGCATCCCGCCGCACTGGGAGAACCGCCGGTCGGAGATCTCGCAGCTCGAGCCGATCGAGACGATCGAGACCGTCGTCGGGTAATTCTGGGCCGGCTTCGCCGGCATCCGTGGGGCCGGGTACCCCGTCCTGACAGGGATCGTGACCTGTCAGGACAGGGATCGTGACCTGTCCTGACAGGGAAGGTGGCGGTCGCGGCGACGGCCCGCTCGGCTCCGGTGCCTCGCCTTTCGCTCCTGCCGCGCCACATCCGACGGACGCCGAGCGACGCCAGGCCCATTGGGGGAATTCCGGTTAACGCCTCACTCGCCGACCGCCAGCCGGCGAGTGAGGAGTTAACCGTGCCAGAGCCGGGTGAATCCGAATTCACCCCGCGAGACGCGGCGAGTGAGGCGTTAACCGTGTAGGTAGAGCGTGACGTTGTAGGTAGAGCGTGACGTTGCGGTCCAGGTGGGTGCCGGCGAAGCCCTTGGGCCGCCCGCCCTGGGCGTCGAGGTAGGCGAGCTCGCGGGAGATCGTGCCGAGGTCGCCGGGGAAGGTGTGGTCGAGCATCCAGGTCTGGATCGCGACGCCGCCGCCGGCCGTGCGCAGCACCCGCAGGGCCCGGGCCTGCTGGGGGTAGTCGATCAGGGAGGCGGTGTTGATCAGCCAGTAACCGGCGCGCGGCTCGATCGAGTTGCGGTGGGTGTGGCCGGACAGGGCCGCGATCACGCGCGGGTGGGCGTCGAGCAGGGACAGGATCGACTCGCCGCCCTCGGAGCTCTCGAGCGGCTGGTGGGAGACCGCGATCACCCACCGCGTACCGGCCGCGTCTAGCTGGCTGGCCAGCCACTCAGGCTGTGAAGAGCGGACGAGGCCGCCCGAGCCACCGGCACGCCGCGCCAGGTCGAGCACGATCAGGCGAAGGTCGCGTCCGACGTCCACGGCGTAGTCGAGACTTGCGCCGGCGCCGGCGCGCAGCAGGGGGATGACCTCACCGGCGGCCATCTCCCGCCGGCGCGGATCGGGCGGCACCCGCACCTTGGGCCCGGCCAGCGCCTGCGCCAGGAACTGGTTCACCAGGCCGGGCAGCGGCGGACCGTCGGGCGAGCCGCCGGAGGTGAGAACCGTCCCCGGTGGCACGGTCAGGTCCGGCGGGAGCTCCCACAGCGCCTCGTCTCCCAAAGCGAGCGCCCGGGTCTCGTCCGTGGGTACGAGCTCGCCGGCGACCAGGATGTCGTGGTCGCCGAGCACCGGGTAGACGGGCGCGCGGAGGCCGGGCGTGAAGAACGCGCGGACCGCCTGCTGGAGCAGTCCCGGGTGCACCGGTGCGTCGAGGTCGGGGCGGTAGTAGAAGGGGTCGGGGTCCGAGGCCAGCTGGACGCCGTAGTAGCCGTACCGGCCGCTGCCGGGGCGCACCAGGCCGCCGCGCAGCACGCCCAGGGCCCAGCCGAGCTCGTTGCGTTGGTCGTTGTCGATCACGTCGCCGCCCTGGATCACCGCGTCGGGGGCGAGCGCGCGGATCGCGCGGGTGGCGCCCGCGAGCACCTGCGCGGTCAGCGTCTCCTGCGGGCGGAAGGTCGACTCGAACGGGTCGCCCAGGCGGTCGAGGAACGGAACCCGCGCCGGCGAGGAGGCGTCGAGGACGTGGGCGTCGGTGACGTGGGCCAGGGTGGCGATGACGTTCTGAAGCGGCCGGGCGGGAGCGACGTCGGTTCGGGCGATCAGCGCCTCGCCCGGCCCGCGCTGGAGCGTGCCGGTGCCGCCGGGGTCGGCCCAGGTCGACGCGATCGTCGAGCCGGTGGCGCCCGCGCTCGAGCGCGAGGCCCCGCAGCCGGCCGTGAGCAGCGCGCCGGCGCCCAGGATGATCGCCTCGCGACGCGTGATCATGACCCGGCCATCCCGGTGATTACGTTCTCCCGCGTGGTCTGGTGCGCGACCCACACCACCGCCACCGCGCCGGCCAGCGCCAGCCCGGCCAGGACGATCGCGATCTCGAGGCGGCTCGCGCCGAGCGACAGCGTCACGTAGCTCGCGGCGAGTCGCGCCAGCGCCGGCCCGAGCACGAGGCGCTCGAGCGCCACGCCCAGCGCCGCGGCCGGGACGACGAGCGCCACCACCGCTCCGGCGAGGAGGCGCCGGACCGCGGGCCCGCCGGCGCCGAACGCGCGCAGCACCGACACGGTACGGCGGCGCTCCTGCACGGTCAGCGCGCACGCCTGGATCAGCGCGTACAGGCAGACCAGCCCATCGACGATCGCCACCGCGCGCAGAATCGAGCGCAGCACGGCGACCAGCGGCACGCCCCGGCCGATGGCGCCGGTGGCGGGGGCGGCGCTCGGACCGAGCGCCGCGGTCACCGCGGCCGCGCTGGCGCCGGGCTTCAGCCGGACCGCGAGCTCCTCCTCGTCGCTGGCCGACGGATCGGCGGCGAGCAGCGCGCCGGCCGGGACGTAGGCGACGCGACCGTCGTCGTCGAGCGAGCTCACCACCCCGGCCACGCGCAGCCGCAGCTCGGCGCCCGAGTCGAGCTGGATGGCCAGCGTCGCACCGGGGCTCAGGCCGAGCGCCTGGGACAGGCCCAGCCCGACCTCGGCCTCGTGTTCGCCGCGGAGCCGGCGGCCGGACACCAGCGGCGGCGCCTCGAAGATCGTGTGGTCGCCGGGATAGGCGATCACATCGATCGTCTCGCCGAGTGAGAACGAGTCGACGGCCTGGGTCTCGTAGCGGGGCGCCGCGGCCTGCACGCCCGGGATCGTCCGCACGTGCGCCGCGGCCGACGCCGGCAGGTTCGCGGTCAGCTGGTAGCGCTTGCCGAGCGCGCCGGGATCCGTCTCGAGCGAGTTGAGCGCGGAGGCCAGCGCCAGCATCAGCAGCACGAACGCGGTCGAGAACCCGAGCGTGGCCGCGGTCGCGATCAGGCGCGTACGGCGGGCGCCGGCGAGCCGGGCACCGAGCGTCGTCAGTCCGGCCCGCCGCATCGAGAACGGTCCCGCGCGCCGGCCGCGGCCGAGCTCCGCCCCGCGGAGCAGCCCAACCGGCGGACGACCGGCCGCCCGCCAGGCCGGCCAGGCCGCCGCCAGCACCGGGATCGCGATCGCTGCCAGCCAGGCCGCGATCAGCGCCGGCGCGAGCGCCGCCCCCGGCGCCGGCTCGTTCAGGAGCACGAGCAGCCGCCCGGTCGGGCCGTAGGTGGCGAGCACGCCGGCGACCGCGCCGACCGTCGCCGCCGGGGCCGCGACGAACAGCGACTCGAGCGCCTGCACCAGCGCGAGGTGCCCGCGCGAGGCACCCACCGCGCGCCGCACGCCGATCGCCCGCAGCCGGCGCTGGACCTCGGCGCGGGCGGACGCGGCCAGCAGCACGCCGGCGGTGGCGAGCGCGATCAGCGACAGCGCCACCAGCAGGTCGATGACGATCCCGGCGGCCTGGTCGAGCAGCACGCGCACGCCGGAGCGGGTGACGAAGCGCAGGCCCTGGAGGCCGTAGCTGGTGGCCCGCGCCTGGACCAGTACCTCGTTGAGGTTGGCCGGGTCGCGCAGCCAGATCTCGGCCAGATTGACCTGCGGGTTCGCCTGCGCACCGAAGCGCGTGTCGAGCGCCGCCGCCGACACGTACACCCGGGGGACGGCGAGCGGATAGGAGACGTTGTCTGGGCTCTCTGAGAAGCCGACGATCCGCTGCTCTCCGAGCCCGTTGATATCCAGGGTGCCGCCCACCTTCAGCCCCCAGGCGTCCGCCAGCCCCTTCTCGACGACGACCTCGCCGGGGCGGCTCGACAGATCCCGGCCGGCGACGATCGCGTAGCCGCGGGGGCCGGTGCCCACGACCTCGACGTCGCCGTTGTCGGCGAACTGGTTCCCGGCCTGGAGGCTGACGCTGGTCACTTCCTGGCGCAGCGAGTACGCCGCGATGTCGGGCAGGGCGGTGATGTGCTGAGCCACCCGGCTTGAGCTCTCCGGGTTGAAGCGGACGATGATGTCCGGCAGGTTGGCCGCCTTCGCCGCGCGGTCGAACCCGAACCCGAGGCTGTCGGAGACCACCAGCGCCGCGACCAGCATGGCCGCGGCCAAGGCGATGCCCAGGCCGGTCAGGAGCGAGCGCCGGCGCCTGACCCTCACCCCGTGGCGGGCGTCTCTGAGCGCTGCCCTCAGGCGGACTCCCTCAGCGTGACGCCCGCGGCCGTCTCGGCGCGCAGTCGTCCATCGTGGAGGTGGAGCACGCGGTCGGCGATCGCGGCCGCCTCTGGCTCGTGGGTGACGATCACGACGGCGCGGCGGCGCAGGCTGCGCAGCAGCGCGAGCACGGTGGCGCCGTTGTCCTGGTCGAGGTTGCCGGTCGGCTCGTCGGCCAGCACCAACTCGGGGTCGTTGACCAGCGCCCGGGCGATGGCCAGCCGCTGCTGCTCGCCGCCCGAGAGCTCGTGCGGCCGGCGGCCCGCGATCTCGGTCAGCCCCAGCTCGCCGATCAGGCGCCGCGCTCGGCGCTCGCCGTCGCGCCCGGCGCCGGGCAGTCGCGCCGGCAGCAACACGTTCTCCTCGCCGCTCAGCTCCTCGATCAGGTGAAACGCCTGGAACACGAAGCCGACGTGGCGCAGGCGCGTTTTCGCGAGCGCCCGGGCGCGCTGCCGGGTGATGTCGTGGCCGGCCAGGACGATCTGGCCGGCGTCGGGGCGGTCGAGGCCTCCGAGCAGATGCAGGAGCGTCGACTTGCCGCTCCCCGAGCGGCCGAGCACCGCGACGACCTCGCCCGCCTCGACATCGAGACTGATGTCGTCGAGGATCCGGCGCTCCGCTCGCCCGACCCCGAGCGTCTTGACGATGCCGCGCGCTTCCAGGACGGGCATGGGGTCAACGGTAGCGCTGGATCAGAACGTCACCAGCGCGGCGCTCTCGGCCGGTAGCATGAACTCGTAGCTGTCGTGGCGGGCGGTTAGCTTCGCCACGGTCGAGCGGCCGGCCAGCCGGCCGGTGGTGGTGTGGTTGCCGTAGGTCTGACCGCCGAGGGTGATCCCGGTGGTGCTCGTGAGCTGGGGTCCCCGCAGCCGCTCGAGTGTCGCCGGACGGCGGCCGGCGGAGCTCACCGCGATCGTGCGTCGGTCCAGGCTCTCGTTGATGAGCACCACCCGTGTGCGACCGTCGCGGCCGCGGGTGGCCCAGACATTGACCCCTTCGGCATTGGTGATCGTGGTCCCGACGAGCCGCGACCCTGCCGGCACGGCATGGGCGAACATCTCGAGGCCGTAGTACTCCGGGGTGACGAACGCGCTCCACCGCCGGCCACGGTGACTGAACGTGAACAGCTGGTAGGTCGCGTCCGGATAGGTGTGCATGTTCACGCCGTCCACGCCGACCTCGGCCAGATCGAACAGCGTGTCGAGCGCCCACAGCGCCGAGACGAACGCGTCGCTGACTCCGGGCGCGTCCCCGCACGAGTCGGTGTTGATCTCGTCGACCCGCAGCGGGAGGTGGTGGGCGTGGGCGACCGGGACGTATGGTGCGACGCCGTCGGCCAGGCCGGTGGTCGAGGCGGGGGCGAGCAGGTGCCCGACCGTGGGGTACGTCGGCGCAGACGGCGGGACGAAGCACGTCTGGACCGGGTAGGCATGCAGCGTGACCACGCCGACGCGTGGCTCGGCGGCGAGGAACGCGCCGGTGTCCGCCATCCAACTGGGCGCGCCGGTGGCGGGTCCGGCGAGCGGCCCCGGCAGGCCCTTGGCGAACGTGCCAAAGTCGTCCAGGTAGGACGGGAAGTCGTAGTCGGGCGGGCGGCCCATCACGTGGACGCCGTCGGGCAGGACGTACCAGGTGAAGGTGCCGTACAGGTTCGGCTCGTTCCCGAGTTCGAGCGCCTCGATCCACGGCTTCCCGATCCATCGCTCGAATGCGCTCGCCTCGCCGTCCGCGGCCGGGCGGCTGTCGGCCTCGAGGTCGATGCCCATGATCAGCCGGGCGTTGAGGTCACTGGCGACCGCGCGCATGACGGCGAGCCAGCGCCGCGTGAGCGTGACCCGCACCCCGTTCGGCTTGGTCAGGCCGGGGACCGGGTACCACGCCCAGTCGGTGCTGTCCCCGCCGATCCGGAGCACCGGGGACTGATCCAGCGTGAGGTTGCGGACCAGCTGGAGGAACACCGGGTCGACCCTCTTAGGGTCGGTCCCGGCATACGGGATGATCGCGGTGCTCTCGAGCGATAGGCCCAGAAACCCCGGTGGGATCTCGTGCCCGCCGGCCCCGCCCGAGACGGTGACGACGGCCACGTCCTGCGGGGGCGGGCTCGGCCTGGATCTCGCTCGAGCCGACCGCGCTCTGGCGCTGTGATGAGCGAGCTTTGCGGCCGCGTATCCGCTGGGTGCGACAAGCGCCATAACGAGCGCCGCAGCTAGGGCGAGACGATGCCGGCGTAGGCGATGCACGCTTCGGTCAATTTGCCACGCCGCGGCCGGTTCGATCAAATACGGCCGTGACCGTCCTCGAGATCGAACGCCGTCCCCTCGGTCGCTCGGAGCTGACCGTGCCGCGCGTGGCGCTCGGTTGCGGGAACTTCGGCGGCGTCGGGTCGGCCCCCGAGCTGTTCGGCCAGGGCCTGAGCGAGGGCGAGGCGTTCGCTTTGATGGACGCGGCGTGGGAGGCCGGCATCGGGCACTTCGACACCGCCGACGCCTACGGTGGCGGGCGCAGCGAGCGGATGATCGGCAGCTGGATGCAGACTCGCGGTGTTCGCCCGCTCATCACGACGAAGACGTTCAACCCGATGACCGCCGGCGGCGACCACGGGCTCGCCCCGGAACGGATCTTTCGGCAGCTCGAGTCGAGCCTCGACCGGCTCGATCTCGATTACGTCGATCTGTACCTGGCCCACGAGTTCGACCCGTCCGTGCCGCTCGCCGAGACGGTCGGTGCGCTCGAGGATCTCCGCAAAGCCGGCAAGATCCGCGCCTACGGGGTCAGCAACTTCGATGCTGACCAGCTCCGGGCGGCGGTGGCGGCGGGGGCGCCGAGCGCGATCCAGAACGAGCACTCGTTGCTGGCCCGCGCCGACGAAGCCGAGGTGCTTCCGGTGTGCTCGGAGGTAGGTGTGGCCTACCTGGTGTTCAGCCCGCTGGCCGGCGGCTGGCTGACCGGCAAGTATCGTCGCGGCGAGGCGTTCCCGGAGGGGTCGCGAATGACCCAGCGACCCGAGCCCTACGCGCCGTTCCTGTCCGAGACCACGTTTGCCCGGCTCGAAGCGATCGAGCGCCTCGGTCGCAACCGAGGAACCTCGATGGCCGGGCTCGCGCTGGCCTGGCTGCTCGGGGACCCGCGCGTGACGCAGGTGGTGGTCGGCCCTGGTCGGCCCGAGCACCTAGCGCCGGTGCGCGAGGCACTCGAGCGGCCACTGAGCCCGGCCGAGCGAGAGGAGGTCGGGCGTTGCTGATCCTCGGCCACGACGACGTGCTCGCGGCGCTCTCGCCGGAGGAGTGCGCCGACGCGGTGGCCGCCGTCCTCGCGGCCCACGCTCGGGGCGACGCGCTGATGCCGCTGCGGTCGCTGATCCAGTTCGAGGGTGCGGCTGGGTTCATGGGTCTCATGCCAGCTTGGCGTGGCGGCAGCGACCCGCTGTTCGCGCTCAAGTCGTTGTGCGTCATGCCCGGCAACCCGGCGCGCGGCCTCGACTCCCATCAAGGGACGGTGACGTTGTTCGACGGCTCGACGGGCGTGCCCACGGCGGTCCTCGATGCCTCCGCGGTGACGTCGGTGCGCACCGCCGCCGTCAGCGCGGTGGCGACGCGGGTGCTGGCGCGCGAGGACGCGCGCGTGCTGGCCGTGCTGGGCGCCGGCGTTCAGGGCAGAGCCCATCTGGCGGCGTTGCCGGCCGTCCGTGATTTCGAAGAGGTGCGGGTGTACGCGCCCTCGTCCGAGCACGCGCGTGCGCTCGCCGACGGTCGCGCCACCGTCGCGTCGAGCGCCGAAGAGGCGGTGCGCGGCGCTGACGTCATCGTGCTCGCCACGAGCTCGCGCGAGCCGGTGGTGCGCCGAGACTGGCTCGCCGCCGGCACACACGTCAACGCGATTGGCGCCAGCGTGCCGACGTCGCGCGAGCTCGACGTCGAGACGGTGGCGGCGAGCGCGCTCTTCTGCGACAGCCGCGAGTCGCTGCTGGCCGAGGCGGGCGAGTTCCGGCTGGCACTCGAGCAGGGGGCGATCACCGGTGAGGAGCACGTGCGCGCGACGCTCGGCGAGGTGCTCGCGGGCATCGCCCCGGGCCGCACCGACCCGCGGGAGCTGACCGTATTCCGCTCTCTCGGGTTGGCGGTCGAGGACCTGGGCGCGGCCGAGCGCGCGGTGGCGCTCGCGCGGGAGCGGCGTATCGGAGTCGAGGTCGAGCTGTGAGCCAGTCGTGATCGAGCTACGCGACATCGAGGCCGCACGGGCTCGCATCGCCGATGTGGCGATCCGCACGCCGCTGGTGCGACTGCACGCGGCCGAGGTGCCGCCCGACACCGAGATCTACCTGAAGCTCGAATGCCTCCAGCCGATCGGCTCGTTCAAGATCCGCGGGGCGACCAACGCGGTGCGGCTCGCCCCCGACTCGGAACGCGACCGAGGCCTGGTCACCGCCAGCGCCGGCAACATGGCCCAGGGCGTGGCCTGGGCGGCTCGCGAGCTCGGTCTGACAGCCACGATCGCGGTGCCCGAGCACGCCCCGCAGGCCAAGCTCGGCGCGATCGAGCGGCTCGGCGGCCAGATCGTGAAGCTCCCCTACGACGACTGGTGGCGGGCGATCGTGACTTCTCGCGTCGATGGGATCAAGGGGTTGTTCGTGCATCCGGTTCAGGACGAGGGGGTGATGGCCGGCAACGGCACGATTGGCCTCGAGATCCTCGACGACCTGCCCGACCCCGAGGCGGTGGTGATCCCGTACGGCGGCGGCGGGCTGACCGTGGGGATTGCCAGCGCGATCCGCGCCGTCAAACCCGACACCAGGATCTACACCGCCGAGCCCGCCACCGGCGCCGCGCTGGCGGCCGCGCTCGAGGTGGGGGAGCCGACCGACGTGGACTACACCCCGTCGTTCGTCGACGGGGCCGGGAGCCGGCGGGTGCTCGACACAATGTGGCCGCTCGTGCGGCCGCTCGTGGACGGTGCGTTTGCGGTGCCGATCGAAGACACCGCCGCCGCGGTCCGCATGCTCGCCTCACGCGCGCGTGTAATCGCCGAGGGCGCGGGCGCGCTCGGCACCGCGGCCGCGCTGGCCGGCCGGGCGGGCAGGGGTAAGGTGGTCTGCATCGTGTCGGGCGGCAACATCGATTTGAGCAAGCTGGCCGAGATCCTCCGAGGAGGTGACTCGTGAACGTCGAGAATGAGGACTTCCGATTCCCGGTCCTCCCGGGGCCGGGCGCGACCGACTACGAGCGCTACCTGCGCACCGACGAGCTGCTGTCCCTGCAAAAGCCGCCCGACGAGCGCGTCCACCACGACGAGCTGCTGTTCCAGACCGTCCACCAGTCCTCGGAGCTGTGGTTGAAGCTCGGGACGACCGAGGTGGACGAGGCGGCGGCCTGCCTGGAGCGAGGTGAGCTCGCACCGGCCATCCGCCTGCTGCGGCGTGCGGTGCTGTGCCTGCAGTACGTCACGACCCAGCTCGAGATGCTCAACCAGATGTCGCCCTGGGAGTACAGCGAGATCCGGGTCGTGCTTGGGCACGGCAGCGGCTTTGACTCGCCCGGTTTCCGGCGCATCCCGCAGGTGACCCAGCGCGTGGCCAAGGCCTTCGACCGGTTGCTCGAGCGGGCGGGCCTCTCGCTCGAGAAGCTGTATATCCACGGCCGCGAGCACGAGGACCTCTACCAGCTGGCCGAGCTCCTGACCGAGTGGGACGAGCGGATCTGGGTGTGGCGCTTCCGCCACTACGCGATCGTGGCGCGCGCGCTCGGCGAGGACACGATCGGAACCCAGGGGACGCCGGTTCAAGTGCTGGGCAAGCTGATCGCCCAGCGCCAGATCCCCAAGCTATGGAAGACGCGCAGCCGGCTGGTCGAGCTGTTCGACGCCGAGCGCAAGGGAAGTGCGGCCTAGCTCTCGGCTGCTGTGTTAGAGGCTGTCTCAATACCACGCGTGCGACGGGTTTGAGACAGGCTCTTAGGCCCGAAATAGTCCGGGGGCCGTAGATCCGTCCACCGCCCCCGGGGAGTCAGGGAAGTGGGGGCACAGTCCCCTGACTCGATGGGACGAGTTGATCGCCCCAAGCTGAATGAACAATATGTCATATCGGGGTTCGAAACGAGAGAAATCGCTGCCGCTGCAGCGAGGAAGCACTTCGACCAACCTTGTCGCGTCCTCTGCGTTTTAAGCATTCACATGGGGGCACGTTTGAAGTGGGGTGCACTTCGGCTGGGCTCGGTCGTCTGGTGACTGCTAGCCACCGCGCTCGGCGAACGGATCGGCCGGCGCCGGTGGGTGGGCTGGGCAACCCGGTATATCGAGCCTTTGCCGAGGCACGGGAGTCCGTCCGATGCGGACGGGCTCCCGTGCAGTCCTCGGTCAGAGTGCAAACGATCCGAAGATCTGTATAGACCTGGGCGGTCTGGTTAGGGATACTGCGCATATGGGGGCGTTCTCGAGGGTGAGCACGCTTGACGGTCATGCCGGTCTCGGCGGCAGCGACGATGAGCTGGTGGCACGCGTGCGGGCCGGCGACGACGCTGCGTTCGAGGCGATCTACGATCGCTACGCCCCTGGCGTGCTCGCTTTCTGCGTGCACATGCTGAGAAATCGCGAGGAAGCCAAGGATGCGCTGCAACTCACGTTTGTGTCGGCCTACCGGTCGTTGCGCAACGGCGACAGCCACATTTCGTTGCGGCCGTGGCTGTACACGATTGCGCGGAACCGGTGCCTGTCCGAGCTGCGGGCACGCGAGGACTCGGTCTCCGTCCACGACGCGGTCCTCGATCGGCGGTACTACGACCCCGCGGACGCGCTCCGCCGGCGGGAGGACCTCCGCGAGATGCTCGACGACATGCAGCGCCTCCCAGCCGATCAAAGAGCCGCACTGGTTCTGTTCGAGCTCGGGGGCCACTCCCACGCCGAGATCGCCGGCGTACTCGGCGTGCGCCGGGAGAAGGTGAAGGCACTCATCTTCCAAGCTCGTGAAGCCCTGGTCCGCGGTCGGTACGCGCGCAACAGTCCCTGCGCGGACGCGCGCGCGCGGATCGCGACCGTCCGCGACAAGGTCCTGCCGCGCAGCGCGACCCGCGCCCACATCGAGCGTTGCCCAAGCTGCGCGGCGTTCGAGGACGAGGTGCGCCGTCAGCGCTCTGCGCTCGCGCTCATCCTGCCGCTGGTGGTGTCGGCGGAGCTGAAGGCTTCCGTACTGATGACGGCCCTTGGCGCGGGCGGTGCAACCGCAGCCGCAGCGGGGGCGGCGGGAGCGGTCGCCGGCGGTGGTGCGGCGGTAGCGGTCGCGGGCACCGGCCCGGTGGGCCTGATCGTCGCTGGAGGTTCAGGCGCCGCTCTGACCGCGGATGTCGTGGCCGCCGGTGGAGGCCTTGCAGCTCTCGGTGGGGCTGCAGCGCAAGGCCCGGCCAGCCTCCTCGCCAAGCTCGCCGTTACGCTCGCAGTGGCGACCGGCGTCGTCGGTGCCGGGCACCAGCTTGGCTCCCTCGCGCCAAGCCGCGTCGCAAGCGGCACTTCTGCGCCGGCGGCGACGCCTCGTTTTTCGGGAGACTCTCAAACCGGCGCTCTGGGAGCCGCATCACGCGCCCTGCATGGCGCGAGTCGGGGTCCTGCAGGAGGACCGCCCGTTGTGGGTGATCGCGTCTCGACCACCGCGGCCACGACCCTTGTCGCTTGGTCCACGTCCGGTGGCTCGCCGGTCGGCTCGAGTGTCGATTCGACCAGCGCGATCACGGCACCAGGTCCAGCCGCGACGAGTCTCTCCACCCAAACGCCCGCCGGGTCCGGCATGCCTGCTTCGGGGAGCAGCTCGGCCGGTCCGAGTGGGTCGACTCCGTCTGCTCCCTCCGCCGGCTCGGGCAGCGCGAGCGCATCGGGCAGCTCGAGCGGATCGAGCAACCCGGGCGCAGCGCCGGTCACCGCCGGCGGGTCGACCGCCTCCAGCGGGTCCGGCAGCTCGTCGGGCTCGACGACTTCCACCGCCTCGACGACTTCCTCCGCCTCGACGACTTCCACCGCCTCGACGACTTCCACCGCCTCCACCGGTTCAACCACCTCCACAGGGTCCGACGTGTCCGGCGGGTCGGACGCCTCGGCCGGGTCGAACAGCTCCGCGACCTCCAGTGGGTCCAGCTCCACCGCACCGGTCACGTCTAGCGCGGTCGACGCCTCGAGCGACGCGGGTACGTCCGATACCGCGGACACGTCGGCGTCGCCCGCCACCTCCGAGGCGTCGGCCACGTCCGGCGGCTCGACCGCGACGAACGTGACCGCCGGCTCGGAGTCCTCGGCCAGTTCGAGCGGGTCGAGCAGCTCTAGCGGGTCCTAAGCGATCTCCTGCGCGGGCAGCTGCACCGCCCGCCGGCGACGAAGCGCGCGCAACGCGGAGAGCGCTCCCGCCACGAGCGCGACCTGGAACGCCACCGCCATCCCCAGGAGGGCGGGGAAGAACAGCAATATCGAGATCCAGTCCGAGTAGCCCGGGTAGTGGGCCAAGCGGGCCAGGGTGACAAGGGAGACGAGCAAGACGACGGCCGCCGCGGCCAGCGCCACGAACGTGGCAAACGCCGAGCTGCCAGCCTCCGCAGCCGAGAGCTCGTCCGCGAACGTGGTGGCCAGCGCGCGCGGATCGCCGAGCCGGTCTTCGCAGCCGGGTTCGCACGCGATGTGATCGCCGAGCTCGTACACGATCCGCCGGTGCTCGTGCTCGGGCACGCCGCGAGCGTGGAGCTCGCGGACCAGGTCGTCGAGCCAGCTCATCCCATCACCGCCGCAACCGCCAGGGTGAACTGCTTCCACTCGCGCCGGCGCACCTCGAGTGCCGAGGTGCCCGCGCGCGTTACGCGATAGACCCGCCGGCGCCTACCGCTGTCGGTCGACCACGAGCTGCTGAGTAGGCCGTCGCGCTCGAGGCGGTGCAGCGCCGGATAGATCGTGCCCTCGGCGAGGTCGAACGCACCGCTGGAGCGCTCCTTGAGCCGCTGCAGGATCGCGTAGCCGTGGGCTGGCTCCTCGGCGACGGTCGCAAGGATCAGCGAGTCGAGCTGGCCGTTCAACGTATCGGTCTTCATGCCTAGCAGCGTGAGGCATAGAGCTGCTAGGTGTCAAGCGGGCGTACGTGACCCGCTGCTTAGACTTGAGAAGTGCTCTCCACGGACCGGCTGCTCGCGTTCGGCATCACCGCCTTCGTGGTGATCGTGATCCCTGGGCCGAGCGTCCTGTTCGTGGTCGGGCGCGCGCTCGCGTGCGGCCGGCGGGTCGCGGTGCTGACCGTCGTCGGCAACGCCCTCGGCGAGTACGTGCAGGTGATAGCGGTGGCGTTCGGCGTCGGGGCGCTGGCCGAGCAGTCGGTGGCGGCGTTCACCACGCTGAAGCTGCTCGGCGGCGCGTACCTGATCTACCTCGGGGTTCGGACCTTCCGCGAGCGCAAGTCGCTGGCCGCCGCGCTCGCGGCTCCGGTGGCGCCGCGGTCAGATCGGCGCGCGTTCTTGGAGGGTTGGACGGTCGGCGTCACCAATCCGAAGACCGTGGTGTTCCTCGCCGCGATCCTGCCCCAGTTCGTCAACCGCTCCGCGGGCGACGTGTCTCTGCAGATACTGGTCCTGGGGGCCGTGTTTGCCGCGATCGCGGTCGTGTCGGACACGCTGTGGGCGATGGCCGCCGGCGGCTTTCGCCTGTGGTTCTCGCACTCTCCGCGGCGGCTCGAGCTGGTCGGCGGAGCGGGCGGGCTCGCGATCATCGCCGTCGGCGCCGGCCTCCTGGTCTCCGGTCGCAAGCACTGAGGAAGTTTCCGAAGGGTTAGGTCGGGCCGCGCGGCGACCCTTCGCGCAATTGAGGTTTCGACCCCCTCGCGGCGGGTAAGCCGATGCGCTGTCAACCGGAGTAGAGGGGAAGAACGATGTCAGAGCGCATTGCCGCAGCCGTCTGGGTGAAAACCGAGGAGGAGGTTTGCCTTCTGTTCGGGTGTGCTGGTCTTCCTTGTGGCGGTCGTGGCGTTGGTGTTCGTCATGTCCGGCTGCTCGCCCAGATGACCGTGCAGGAGAAGTTCGGACAGCTCACGATGGCGGGTCCCGCCACGCCGACCGGGAGCGATCTGATCCCGCTGGCCGAGAAGGGCGAGATCGGCTCGGTCCTCGATCTGACCGGCGCCGACAACATCAATGCGGTCCAGAAGGCCGCGGTCGATGACTCGCCGACAGTCTGCTGGCGCCGATGAACTTCTCGATCTTCTACGACAATCGCGCGCAGACCGACTGCGACGTCAACTCCTCGCTGACCGGCGACCCGCCGACCGGCCAGCAGTACGGCGGCTACTACGTCGACCACGGGCCCGCGGGTTACCACAACGGCGCGCTCTACAGCGACCCGCGGATCTCCATGTACATCGGCATGGGCCTCCACCAGATGCCGGGCGATGTGTGGTGGCGGACGGGGCGGACCGATCCGCCGCAGCTGTGCGCCACCGACCCGGCGCCGTCCTTCGATACGGGCACCGGCTTCTGGCAGACCTACACCGACCCGCAGTCGGGCAAGAAGTTCCGGTCCCCACAGCTTCGGCCTGAACGATCTGCGCTGGGCCGAGGTGCAGGTTCGCTTTGCGACGCAGGAGCTGCACTACCCGGTGTGGGGGATCTCGCCGTCGAGTACGGCTGACGACACCGGCAACTACGGGGGCTTCGGCGTCGAAGGTCAGGCGTTCGGGAGCGGTCGCGCGCTTGTCTGGTGCACGACGTGCGTGTCGCCGCATGCGTCGGCGATCGCGCTGCCGGTCCTGCCCGAGCAGGCGTACGAGAACCTGTGAGGCTCCGAACCGACTATCCCGGCATCTACACGAGCGACGGCGGGTTCTACGACGCGGTAAACCCGGTCACGGGTGCGATCGGCCACCGCCGCCTGGTGCTCGATCAGTCGATGATCATCGATCCCGGGGTTGCTCGAGTGAGCCGTGATCCGCCTCCCGTATCCGGCGGCGACGATTCCGGCTGATACGAGCCCGGATTCCAGGCCCGGGTGCTGACCGCGATCCCGTTCCAGGCATTGATCGCCACGATCAGGCTGACGAGCGCCGCCACCTCGTCGGGCGTGAAGTGCGCGGCGACGGCGTCGTAGGCCTCGGCGGGGACGTGGTCGACGGCGAGCAGCGTGACCGTCTCCGTGAACGCGAGCGCGGCGCGCTCGGGCTCAGTGAAGAACGGAGTCTCCCGCCACGCGGGCAACGCGTACAGCCGCTGCTCGGTCTCGCCGACGGCCCGCGCGTCCTTGCCGTGCATGTCGATGCAGTAGGCGCAGCCGTTGATCTGCGAGGCGCGGATCCGGACCAGCTCGCGCAGCCGCGGATCGAACTCGACCCGGTCGAGCTCCTTGGTGGCGGCGTTGTCGAGGTGCGTCATCGCGCGGTAGAAGGTGGCGGCGTGCCGCTCGAAGTCCAGGCGGACGGGGATCTGTGATGTGGCTTCGGTAGTGCTCATGCCATAACCGTAGGCCCAATGCGGCCCACATGTAAGGTCCATTTCGATGCAACGAACTTGGGCCATTTCCGGGGTCGATCTCCACCTTGACCTCGGCGGGCCGCGCGTCCGGGCCGCGCTCGAGACAGGGTTGCGAGAGGCCGCGTCGAGCGGCCGGCTTCGCGCCGGCACCCGGCTGCCCTCCTCACGCGCGCTCGCGGCCGACTTGGGGGTCGCCCGCAACACGGTGGCCGAGGCGTACGCCCAGCTCGTCGCGGAGGGGTGGCTGACGGCCCGGCAGGGCTCGGGCACGCGGGTGGCGGTACGGGTCGATGGACGCGACGCCCGACCGCTCGGTGGCGCCCTCGGCGAGCCGTCAGCGGCGCGGGTCCGGTACGACCTGCGTCCTGGATCGCCCGATGTCTCGGCGTTTCCGCGCACGGCCTGGTTGCGCGCCGCGCGCACGGCGCTGGCCGAGGCGCCGTTCGCCGCCCTCGACTACTCGGACCCACGCGGGCAGCCGGAGCTGCGCGCTGCGCTGGCCGAGTACCTCGCGCGGGCCCGTGGTGTGCGGGCGAGCCCCGATCGGATCGTGGTCTGCTCCGGCTTCACGCACGGCTTCTCGCTGCTGTGCCAGGTGCTGCGCCACCGCGGAGCCGGCACGCTCGCGACCGAGGACCACGGGCTGCCGAGCGTACCCGCGGCGGCGACTGCGGCCGGCCTGGGGCTGAGGAGGTTGCCGGTCGACGAGGAGGGAGCGGTCGTCGAGGGGCTCGGCGACGCGGACGCCGCCGTGCTGACGCCGGCCCATCAGTTCCCGCTCGGGATGCTCCTCGCCCCCCGCCGGCGCGCTTTGGCCGTGGACTGGGCGGTGAGCGGCGAGCGCCTGATCATCGAGGACGACTACGACGGTGAGTTTCGCTACGACCGCCATCCGGTCGGGGCACTCCAGGCGCTGGCGCCCGACCACGTCGTCTACGCCGGCACGGCCAGCAAGACGCTGGCGCCGGGACTCCGGCTGGCTTGGCTGGTCGTCCCGCCCGCGTTGGTTGAGCCGCTCGTCGCGGCCAGGATGCTCGCGGAAAGACACTCCGGCGTGATCGACCAGCTGACACTCGCCGAGCTCATCCGTTCCGGCGCGTACGACCGGCACGTCCGCCGCGCGCGTCTCG